>Ga0123357_10000008_pt1 | contig 232327 bp, 226 predicted proteins | sample TergutEmb28metaG_FD_89873 | JGI IMG/M metagenome (GOLD analysis project Ga0123357, IMG submission 89873) | Embiratermes neotenicus P4 segment gut microbial communities from Petit-Saut dam, French Guiana - Emb289 P4 | ecosystem: Host-associated > Arthropoda: Insects > Digestive system > Gut ...
CACGCTGCGTAGCAGCGGCTCAATCTGTGCAAACTTCTCTCGACTGATGTCGCTGGCGTATTTCTTTTTCGTCATCCCCGAATTCTCGGCAATTACGAAAAGATCGTAAACCGGTTCTAAGGGCTTGTTCCAGCGTGAAATTCAGCGCAATCGATGGTCTAATCGAGAGTATTCTGGCTGGGGGGAACAGGTAGGGTGGGTCGGTCGTGTTGGTTTGGTTCGCCTGCGCAAGGTCAAGTCGTAAATTCCAAAAATGCAACAAATGTATCAAGTGCTCGGCGCCCAAACAGGTTTTGATTTGCTCGGGGATGGGGTATGACGCCCTTTTTGGCGCGTGGGCGTATTCTCGTCGTCGATGACGATGCGGCGACACGTTCAAACGCGTTGGCTGCGTTGCGGGCCGTGGGTTTCGTGTCGATCGAGGCTTGCGCGGGCAGCGAGGCGCTCGAAAAGTATGCCAGCCAGCAGCCCGATATCGTCCTCCTGGATCTGCTGATGCCGCGCTTGGAGGGGTTCGAGGTCGCCCGGCGTTTGCATTGCCTGCCCAGAGGACAACGGATTCCGATCATCATCATGACCGGCCCCGAGGATTCCGATGCAATCGAGCGTGCTTACCAAGTGGGCGCGATCGATTTTGTCGCCAAACCGATCAACTGGATGGTGCTGCGGCACCGGATTCAGCACGCATTGCGTTCGGCCCGCACGCTCGACGAGTTGGTGCGCAGCGAAACGAATCTGGCCAACGCGCAGCGGATTGCTCACCTTGGAAGCTGGGAGTGGCATCTGCGCGAAGCTTACGTGCAGCGATCCGAGCAGTTTTTCGCGCTGTTCGGTGAAGGGCCGCAGGCGTTTCCGCCTGTGATGGAAGCGGTGCTCGAACGCGTTTTCCCGCAGGACCGGGATTTGGTGCGCGAAGCCTACACCGCGGCGAGTAAAGGGCGGGCGTTCAGGATTCAATACCGTATCGTTCGGAACGATGGCGCCCTGCGCACCGTTTTTGAACAGGCGGAGCCGGTTAGAAATGCCGATGGCTCGGTTCAGCGCCTGCAAGGGACGACGCAGGATGTGACCGAGCGGGTCGATGCCGAAAAGCGCATTCGCTATCTCGCCTACTACGATAGTTTGACGGGCTTGCCTGGCCGGCAATTCTGCCGCGACTTGCTGAAACGGGCGATTCGCCGCGCTTCCACGGAGCGCTCGATTGCCGTCATGGTGCTTGACCTTGATCGTTTTGGGCGGATCAACGAGAGTTTGGGGCAGGGTGTCGGCGACCAGGTTTTGCAAGTCGTCGCCCAGCGTCTGGAGAAAACGGTTGCGGCATTGCCTGGGCACGCGGACAGCGCTCCCGGCGCAGCGGTGGTAGCGCGCATCGGCGGCGACCAGTTCGTCGTGTTCGTCGAGAATGCGCTCGTTGGCGATTCGCCCGAGGCGCTTGCCCTGCGTCTGCTCGAAGCCGTGCGCGAGCCGATTTTGTTCGAGGACATCCAGGTCGCGCTCAGGGCGAGTATCGGCTTGGCGGTTTATCCCGCACATACGGATGATGCCGATACCTTGCTCAAATTTGCCGATATGGCACTTAGTGAATCGAAACGCGGGCAGCGTAATTCGGTGCGCTCTTTTTCCGATGAGCTACGCACGGCGGCCGATTTGCGCGTGCAGCTCGAAAGCGAAATGCGCGCCGCGCTCGAACGGGGCGAGTTCGAACTGTTCTACCAGCCGGTTGTGCGGATCTCCGACCACAAGATCGACGCGGTCGAGGCGCTGGTACGCTGGCGTCATCCGAAACGCGGCTTGCTCGGGCCTGGCGAATTCATCCCTTTGGCCGAGGAGTGCGGGCTGATCGTCGAGATCGGCGAATGGGGCTTGCGCCAGGCGTGCAAACAAATGGCCGAATGGATGCGCAAGGCTTACCCGCCGGCCGCGGTGGCCGTCAATATTTCCGGCATCAGTTTCCGCCATGTGCGCCTGTTGTCGGCGGTGCAGCAGGCGCTGACCGATGCCGGACTAGCGCCCGAGCGGCTTGAACTGGAAATGACGGAAAGCGTGCTGATGCACGATGCCGAAATGACGCAAGGCATCCTGTCCGTGCTCCAGCGCATGGGTGTGCGCTTGATGGTCGACGATTTCGGAACCGGCTATTCGTCGCTCGCCTACCTTAAGCGTTTCCCGATTGATGTCCTGAAAATCGATCGCTCGTTCGTCAAAGACCTCGTTTACGACAATTCGGACGCGGCGATTACCTCCGCCGTGCTGGCCATGGCGCAGGAACTTGGCCTGGGCGTGATTGCCGAAGGGGTCGAGAACGAAGCGCAACTGCTTGCATTGGCAAGCCGTGGGTGTGATCTGATGCAAGGCTTCTACTTCACCAAACCTCTGCCCGCGGACGAGTTGGCGGTCTGGTTTGAGGGCGGGGGCTGGCATCCTCTCGATGGCTGAAACCCCCGCGACGCGCATTAAATCTTGGGCAGCGTGACGCCGGTCTGGCCCAGGTATTTGCCGCCACGATCTTTGTACGAGGTTTCGCAGACTTCGTCCGATTCGAAGAACAGCATCTGCGCGACGCCCTCGTTCGCATAAATCTTGGCCGGCAGCGGTGTCGTGTTCGAAAATTCGAGCGTCACATGGCCTTCCCATTCGGGTTCGAGCGGCGTGACATTGACGATAATGCCGCAGCGCGCATAGGTGCTCTTGCCCAGGCACACGGTCAGCACCTTGCGCGGGATACGGAAATACTCGACCGTGCGCGCGAGCGCGAACGAATTCGGCGGAATGATGCAGTAATCGCCGGTGAAATCGACGAAAGTCTTATCGTCGAAAGCCTTCGGATCGACGATCGTCGAATTGATATTCGTAAAGACTTTGAATTCGTTGGCGACGCGCACGTCATAGCCGTAACTCGAAGTGCCGTAGGAAACGATCCGATGCCCATTGACCGAGCGCACCAGTTCCGGTGCGAAGGGTTCGATCATGGCCTGCTCAGCCGCCATCCGGCGTATCCATTTGTCTGACTTGATGCTCACGGGGCGCTTTCTGTCTGGAGTGAGAATTCACCGCGTGCAACCAGGCGGGGCCTATGCGAAAAGCCCCGCAGAACGCGTTCTGCGGGGCTTTGCAAGACCATGATCGGGCACGCGAAACGCGGCGATTTTATAGTAAATCGATCAGCTTTTCGTTTCGCGCAGGAATTTGACCGCCCACTGTACACCGAGCGCGAGCAGGATGCCGGCAATCAGGTCGACGCCGTAGTTGTGGCGCAAATAAACCGAGGCGATCACGATGCTCAGCACAAACGGTGTCAGCGCCAGCGTCGTGCGCCGATAGCCGCCGAACAGGAAGAAGCTCCACACATACACGGCGACGCCGCTGTGCAGGCTGGGGAAGGCGTCCATGCCGGTAGCGCTTAGCGCGACGAACTGAGCCAGAAAGTCCGTCAGCGGGCCGCCGTAGACCGGGTAGGGGAACAGTTCCGGGTATGCGATATAAGGGCCGCCGGCCGGCATGATCAGGTAGCTGATGAAGCCGATCATGTACATGGCATTGAGGCCGAAAAGGAAGACTTGCGCCTCGCGGCTCGTGCGCTTCCAGGCAAAGTAGATGACCGGCAGCAATACGACGAAGTAAAACGAAAGGTAAGCGGCGCTGAGCACTTCCGAGAGCCAGAAGTGCTCCAGTGCGAACGCGTGTTCCGGCAGACTCAGGCCGCCCCATAGCGTGCGGTCGAGCAAGAGCAGGGAACCATCGTAAGTTTGTGTGATCCAGCTTGCGCGGATCGCTTTGAGGAGCGGAAAAAGCAACCAGCTTGCCGCAAACAGCAAAACGCCGCGCCATGCGGCCCAGTTGTCGGAGGCGGTGGCGCGCAGACTGCGCCATGCGGCCAGCAAGACCAGCGCGCCGGCAAGCGAGCTGGCTTGCAGCACGCGATCGTTTCCCGCCCAGGCCGCCACGCTGCCGAAAAGCCAGATCAGCGATAGCTCGAACGCATAGAGCCGTTCGATCGCCCGGAGTCTTTTCGCCTGTTCGCCCTGGTTCAGGCTTGCGGCTCGATTCTGCGATGGCACATCGACAGGTTTTGGGTTTGTCATAAATTGCCGTGGCTTCTATCGTTTAAACATCGGCCAGCCTGTGCAACCGCAATGTGGTGATGCGGCATTAAAGGGGGCGCTGAATATACGCATACCAATAGCATAAATGGCTGCACGCTTACCATCGCGAAACCGCTAGCCATGCGGAAGAATGTCACCGTATTGTACGCGTTGGCGTAATCCGCATTGCTCGCGGGAACGGCCGGGCGGTCCTAAAGAAAAGGGCCCGCACATGTACGGGCCCTTTTACGAATCTGGTGCCGCTTGTCTGACTCGAACAGACGACCTACCGCTTACGAAGCGGTTGCTCTACCAACTGAGCTAAAGCGGCGAAGCAGATAATTATACGAGGGGTTGGACGGGGAGTTCAAGTGATGCATGGTTTGGGCGAGGAGTTTTGGCCCGTTTATGCGTCCTCATGATCTTGTCGCCTCGGTTAGTTCTTTGGTTTTCAGCGGCATTCGGCGAGGCAGCCGATAATATCCAGTTTTCGAACGTCGTCAGGCGCAGGTTTCGTGGACCGACCCTGGTTGCCCAGATCTTCACGCCATGAGTTATCTCCAAGCATCGAGCGGAAGCCGCAAATTGATAGGCATATTGGTGGCCGTCGCGTTGCATATCGCTTTTTTCTCCGCATTGCTCGCTGGGCTGGCGCGGAAAGCCAGCGAAGCGGGTCAGGCGCCTCTCATGGTGAAGATCATTGCGGAAGTCAAATCAGCGGAAAAACCGCCGGCCCCGTTGCCACAACCTAAATCCGCTGCTCCCAGGCCGGTTTTCGTTCCCCGGCCGGAAGTACATCGTCCGAATGTGCAGCAACCGCCCGAGGCCGAGACGGTGAGCATCGCGATGAGTGAAGCCGAGTCGGTCGAGGAAGAGTCGGAAGAGACCGGGCCTGCCGGCCAAGCCGCGTCGGCGGAAGCCGCGCCGCAAGGGACGCTTACGCCTCCGCCGAATTTTGCGGCGGTATTCGACCGCTCGAAGGATTGCGCGCCACAGTACCCGCGCGAATCGCAAATGCGCGAGGAGACCGGAATCACGACTTTGAGCTTTCTGATTGATGTGGATGGACATCCGCTCGCGGGAAAGATCGAAAGATCCAGCGGTCATCGCAGGCTCGATGAGGCGGCCCGCAAAGCGCTGATGGATTGCCGCTACAAGCCGGCAATCGTGGCGGGGCATGCCGTGCAAGCCTGGGGCCGGCTGGAATTCGAATGGAAGCTTGAATAACGCCGCATGCGCTTGCGTGCGAGATCAAATTATTGGGAGCACAAGCGATGAAATTTTTGAAGCATGCCTGCCGAACGGCGCTTGTTTTTGCGCTCTGCGGGGTGGCTGTGGCGCAAACGGGCGAAACAGCGGCGCTCGATAATCCGTATGGACTCGGGGCATTGTGGGCGCAGGGGGATATCGTCGCGCGGGGGACGCTGGTCGTTCTGGTGCTAATGTCGATCGGCACTTGGTACATTGCGATCGTCAAATTGTTTGAGCAGCGCAAAATTTTCGGTCAGGCGAAAGAGGCGCGCGAAAAGTTCTGGAATGCGCCTTCGGTCGAACAAGGCATTGCGCTGCTGCATGAGGACAGCGCCTTCCGTTTTATCGCGGAGGAGGGCAACAAGGCCGCGCACCATCACGGAACGCAGATGACGGCGCATGTCGATCTGAATTCCTGGATTGGAATGTCGCTCCAGCGCGCCAACGATACGATCGGCAGCCGCTTGCAAGGAGGTCTGGCCTTTCTCGCCACGGTCGGTTCGACCGCGCCATTCATCGGCCTCTTCGGCACGGTGTGGGGCATTCTGCATGCGCTTACGGCAATCGGTGTCGCGGGCCAGGCTTCGATCGACAAGGTTGCCGGGCCGGTCGGCGAAGCCTTGATTATGACGGCGCTCGGCCTTGCCGTCGCGGTGCCGGCCGTGCTCGGCTATAACTGGCTGGTGCGCCGCAATAAAGTGGCCTCCGACTCCGTGCGCCAGTTCAGCGGCGAATTGCATATGGTGCTGCTCGGCGGGCGGAAGGGCTGAACATGGCGCTGCCGACCATTTTTTCGCCGCGCGACGAGGATGAACTGGTTTCGGCAATCAATACCACGCCGCTTGTCGACGTGATGCTGGTGCTGCTAATCATCTTCCTGATTACGATTCCCGTCGTGACGCAATCGATTCTGCTTGAGTTGCCGAAGGAAAAAAACATTCCGACGCAGACCAAGCCGGAGAACATCGTTATCGCCATCGACAAGGAGGGCGATGTGTATTGGAATCTGCAGCGGATTCCCGACAACGAAACCTTGCTTGCGCGGCTGAAGGAAATATCGGTTCAAACGCCGCAGCCGGAAGTGCATATCCGCGGCGACGCCGGCGCAAAGTATGAGTTCGTCGGGAAGGTTGTCGCCGCCTGCCAGCGCGCGGGTATCGTCAAACTCGGTTTCATTACCGAGCCGCCTGCGGGTATATCGGCCCATTAGAGCATTTTTGATTCAAATGTATACGCTTCGCTTTCCCTCTCCCGCCCCTTCGGGGCACCCTCTCCCACAAGTGGGAGAAGGGAAGACGCTCCCCTCGCCCACTTGTGGGAGAGGGGCTGGGGGAGAGGGAATGTCCACGCATAAACCAAAACCGCTCTAGACAGAGGGGATGCGCAGATGGGAATGAATCTTGGCCCCAGCGGCGGTTCGGACGAGCGCGATGTGCTGGTCGATATCAATACCACGCCGCTGATCGACGTCATGCTGGTATTGCTGATCATGTTGATCATCACGATCCCGATTCAAACGCACGCGACCAAATTGAACATGCCGATCGATGCGCCGCCGACGCAAACAACTCAACCGGAAGTCGTGCGGATCGACGTGGAGGCCGACGGAAGCGTTTTGCTCAATGGCGAGGCGATGCCCGATCAGGCCGCGCTGGAAAAAGAATTCGCAGCGATCGCCGCGCAGGCGCAGCAGCCGGAGGTGCATCTGCGTGCGGACAAACTCGTCAGATACGCGAGCGTGGTCAAAGTCATGGCAGCCGCGCAGCGTTTGGGCGTGAAGAAGATCGGCTTGGTTGGTGCAGAGCAATTCATGTGAATGAAGTGAGTCGCCCCAAACTGAAGTCCGGGGTGACTTGTGCACTCAAAGGTCTTTAAGAATTTCCGCGCGTTTTTGCTGGAATTCTGCGTCGGTGATCAAGCCTTGGTCATGCAAACGTTTCAATCCGCGCAAGCGGGCTTCCTGTCTCTTGTAGAAATCTTCCAGCGTTGCGTCGCCTGCGGGTGCGGCGGGTGTTGGAGCCGGGGCGGTTGCGGGGGCATTCATACTCGCGGGCGGATTGGCGCTCACGGGCTGTTGCGCAAGCATGGGTGCCGGAGCGAGGACCGGAGCGGGTGCTGGAACGGGGGCCGGAGCCACGAGCATCTGGATGTTCGTCAGCGGTACGGCGATCCAATCGTCACGGATCAATTTTGCGTCGCCCGACGTAGTTCCGATGAGTTGGATTCCTTTGGTTTGGAAGCCGCGTGAGCCATAGTCGAAAATCGGATACTGGATTGCGCCACCGCTGCGCTGATCGGCTACGAAATCGGCGTGCAGCATGCCCAGGATAAGGTTCAGACGCCCGTCCTGGATAAATATCCGGCCGGCATTCCCGAGCGTGGGCGAGAGTCCGTCCGAGAATGAGTGCCGCCCCGTCGTCACGAAAAGCAGATCGTCATTTGCCGCAGCGCGCTGCAAGGCGCCGGCAATTGCGGGCGCAAGACGTTTGGCTTCTTGCTCCGAGAAGACCGTGCGTACCTCCTTGAACGGCCGGGCTTGAATGCTCATGAGTGCCGCGGCGATTTGCTCCGGCGCGATCTGCGCCGGCTGCTGGTTCGGCACCCCGCTTTCGCCGCCGCCACGCGCTTCCATCTTGATCCGGTCCCATTCGCCCCAGCGCATATAACCGCTATCGGGGTGCTCCAGCCATTGGGTGAGTCGGTTGCTATCCGATCCGCCGAACCAGTCAAGCCAGGCGGCTTGAGCTGGGACTGTACCGGCCATGCTGGCCAGGGCAAGCGTGAGGACGAGCAAGCGGCGAGAGGCGTGCTTTAGGTGCGGCATTGAGGATCCTCCTGTGAAAGATGAGGCAAACGAAGGCCCGCGCGCGGCGGGCCCTCTTTTTATTGCTGCTTTTAGAACTTGTGCTTAGCGCTTGAGGTTCACACGTTCTTTTGCGAGGGCGATCAGACGCTGAGTCGATGCATCGTAGTCTAACGCACCCCCGTCGCCGGTGAGCGCGTTTTCGATGCCCGACGCGAGTTGCTTGCCGAGTTCCACGCCCCATTGGTCGTAGGAATTGATACCCCACACGGCACCCTGGACGAAAATCTTATGCTCATACAGCGCGATCAACGCACCGAGGTGCAATGGGTCGAGTGTTTCGAGGAGCAACATGCTGCTTGGGCGGTTGCCTTCAAAGGTTTTGTGCTTGATGAGCAGTTCGGTGCGCTCGCCCGTGGTGCCGGCCTTATCCAGTTCGGCGCGCACTTCGTCGCCGGTTTTTCCGCGCATGAGCGCGGCGGCCTGCGCGAAGCAGCTTGCGATCAAAATGGCGTGATGCTTCGGATCGAGATCCTGTTGTTTTAACGCCAAAATGAAATCGAGCGGGATCAGATGCGTGCCTTGGTGCAGGAGCTGGAAGTACGCGTGCTGGCCATTGATGCCGGGCTCGCCCCAGATGATCGGGCCGGTGGCGTAATCGACCTTCGCGCCATCGGCACGGACGCCCTTGCCGTTCGATTCCATATCGAGCTGCTGGAGATAGGCCGGCAGACGGTGCAGGTTCTGGTTGTAGGGGGCGATGACGAGCGAGGGCGAACCGAGGAAATTCGCGTACCACACGCCGATCAAGCCCATCAGCACCGGCAGATTGCGTTCGAACGGCGCACTGCGGAAGTGCTGATCCATCGCGTAAGCGCCATCAAGCAGCGCGGTGAAATGCTGCGGTCCGATGTAAAGCATGATCGGCAGGCCGATGGCGGACCACAATGAATAACGTCCCCCGACCCAATCCCAGAACTCGAACATGTTTTCGGCCGCGATGCCGAATTTCGTGACGGCCGGCGTATTTGTCGACACCGCGACGAAGTGGCGGGCGATGTCCGCCTCCGTGGCGCCCGAGGCGAGGAACCAGTCGCGCGCGGTGTGCGCGTTCGTCAGCGTTTCGATCGTGGTGAAGGTTTTCGAGGCGATGATGAACAGCGTCGTGTTTGGATCGAGCTTGCGCAGGGTCTGGTGAATCTGCGCGCCGTCGACGTTCGAGACGAAATGCATGCGCAAGCGTTCGTGGCCGTAAGGCTTGAGCGCTTCGCACACCATCAGCGGGCCGAGATCGGAGCCGCCGATGCCGATGTTGACGATGTCGGTGATCGGCTGGCCGCCGCGCCCGGTCCACGCGCCGCCGCGCACGCGCTCGGCGAACGCGGACATGTGTTCGAGCACTTTGCGCACGCCGGGCATCACGTCCTGCCCGTCGACGAGGATCGGGGAACTGCCGCGGTTGCGCAGCGCGATATGTAGCACGGCGCGCTTTTCGGTGTTGTTGATTTTTTCGCCCGCGAACATCGCATCGCGGCGGCTGCGCACGCCGGTTTCTTCGGCCAGGCCCTGCAAAAGTTGCAGGGAGCGGTCGTTGATCCGGTGTTTTGAGTAATCGAGCTGGATGCCGCAGGCTTCCGCGACATAACGCTGCGCGCGGTTCGGGTCGGCATTGAAAACGTCGCGCAGATGGCGGCCGGACCATTCCCGCGCGTGTTGCGCAAGTTCTTTCCAGGCATTGGTGAGAGTAGGGTTCATCGGCACATCCTTTTCATTCAAAAAGCTGAATTCGCTGTTTGCTCAAGCGCGACGGCCGCTCCGATCAGGGCGGGATAGGGCGAGTGGATGACGAAAACGGGGATCGTGCTCAGGTAGGGCTGAAAGCGCCCCTTGGCTTCGAAGCTCTGCCGAAACGGCGAATGCAGAAACAAATCCCCCAAGCGCGGCACGATGCCGCCGCCAATGAATACACCGCCCTTGGCGCCGAGCGTGAGTGCGAGGTTCCCTGCAATTGTGCCAAGCAGCGCACAGAACATGTTGACCGAGTCCAATGCCAATGCGTCTTGGCCGGTTCGCGCCGCGGCCACGATCTCGGGCGATGTTTGCGCGGGTGACGGCAGGCCGCGCACCGCGGCGAGCGCTGCGTGCAATGTGACGAGTCCGGGCCCCGAGATCAGACGTTCGGCCGATACATGCGCAAACTTTCGCCCGACCTGCGCGATCACCGCGGCTTCTTCCTCCGTGTCCGGCGCGAGCGTGACATGACCGCCTTCTCCCGCAAGGGGGACGAAACCGTTCCCGGCGGGGATCAAACCGGAGACGCCAAGCCCCGTGCCGGCGCCGAGCACGGCAATCGGCATCTTGGGTTCCGCTTTGCCGCCGCCGACCTGGACGAGTTCGTTGGCCGGCAATTTCGGAAGCGACAAAGCCAGCGCCGTGAAATCATTGATGAAACTCAGGCGCGCGAACCCGAGTTGTTGGCGGACCGCCTCGATCGAGAAAGCCCAGGTGTGGTTCGTCATTTTGATCCGGTCGCCGTCGATCGGATTCGCGATGCCGATCGCGCCGATCGCCGGACGTGGGCCGCCGACCTGCTCCAGATAGGCTTCGATCGCTTCCGCCGGACCGGGGTAATTGGCGCCCGAAAGCGTATGGGTATCTTCGATCGATCCGCCGGGCCGCCGGATCAGCGCAAAGCGGGCGTTGGTGCCCCCGATGTCGCCGAGTAGGCGTGGATAGGTATTTGCGGCGTCAGAAGACATGGTGTGTTCGACCTTGATTTGATTGAATATGAGCCGAAAAGCACTACTTCTGATGATACCCCGCCGAGCGGCTTCGACACGGCGGTTTTGCGCTTACGGCAACGCTGCCGGAGAGTATTGCCCGCCTTTGTGTCAATCAGATTTCGAGATTGTCGATCAGCCGCGTCGCGCCGAGTTTTGCCGCGCCGAGTACCACCAGCGCTTGATCGTCCTGCGGGGGCTGCAAATCGATCTGGTTGCGCACCACGACGTAATCGGGCTCCCAGCCGGATTTGAGGAGCCGCTCCTCCGCGAGTTTTTCGAGCGTGCGATAGTTGCGGTTCCCGTTGCGCACGGCCTCCACGATGGTTTTCAGTTCGGCATGCAGCCGCGCCGCTTCTCGGCGTTCATCGGGCGAGAGATAGCCGTTGCGCGAGGACAGCGCGAGGCCATCGTCGGCGCGCACGGTTTCGCAGCCGACGATTTCGATCGGCATCGCAAGCTCGTGCACCATATTGCGGATCACCATGAGCTGCTGGTAATCCTTTTTGCCGAAGCAGGCGATGTCCGGCCGCACGATGTTGAAAAGCTTGGTCACGACGGTTGCCACGCCACGGAAATGTCCGGGCCTGAACGCGCCTTCCAGAATCATGTCCTGCGCCTGCGGGGGCTGGACAAAGTATTGCTGTGGGACCGGATAGAGTTCGTTTTCGTCCGGCGCGAAAAGATGATCAACGCCCACGGCGGTCAAGGTCGCGCAATCGGCTTCGAAAGTGCGCGGATAGCAGTCGAAATCGTCGCGCGGACCGAATTGCAGGCGATTGACGAAGATGCTCGCGACAACCGTGTCGGCGCGTTGGCGCGCCTCCTGCATCAGGCTTGCGTGGCCTGGGTGGAGGTTCCCCATCGTCGGGGCGAAAGCGATGCGGCCGGCATTCGCCAAGGCTTCGCGCAGGCTGGAAATGGTGTGATGGATTTGCATTGGAATAGGTTTTCTATCGAATGTGTGCAGTCGCCAGTTTCAGGCCGAGCGCGATGAAAAGTCCGCCTGTCATGCGGTCGAGCCACACGGTAAGCCGTTCGCGCCCGCGCAGCCAGCGGCCCAGGCGCGCGGCCGACAGGGCGATCGCGCCAAAAACCAGCGCCGCCGCGAGTGTGAACAGCGCTCCGAAGGTTGCGATCTGCGCCGCGGTCGACCATGCGCCCGGCCTGACGAATTGAGGCAGGAAAGCCAAAAAGAATAACGCCACCTTGGGATTGATCGCATTGGCGATCAGCCCGCGTTTGAAATAGGGGGCGAAACCATTTGCGGCGCTTGGCGCGTTGAGCTTCGCAAGGCTCGCGCCGCGGCTGCGCAGGGCTTGCAGGCCGATCCAGATCAAATAGGCCGCGCCGGCGTATTGCAGCGCCTGAAAGGCCAAGGGCGACGCCGCGATCAGGGCCGAGATGCCGAGCACCGCGAGCAGCGTATGGTTCAAACAGCCGGAGGCGGCCCCGAGCGCGAAACCCAGGGCTTCATTGCGCCCGCGTGAAACGCCGAGCGCGAGCACGCCGAGGTTGTCCGGCCCGGGCGCCACCGCGAGCAGAAATGCGCTGGGGAGAAAGAACAGGAGTTGTCCAAGAGTCATGATTAAGCAGATAAGGCGGTTTCAACGAGACGAACCCAGTAGCTTGCGCCAATCGGCAGCAGTTCGTCATTGAAATCGTAAAACGGATTGTGCAGCATGCAGCCGTCTTCGCCGGGTCCGTTGCCGATCCACACATAACAGGCGGGGCGTTTTTCGGCGAAGAAGGCGAAGTCTTCCGCACCCATGCTCGGCGGCATGTCGGTGTGGACATGCGCCTCGCCCGCGACGGCGCGGGCGACCTTGGCGCACAGCGCCGCTTCGGCTGCGGCGTTGACGGTCGGCGGGTAGCCGCGCTGGTAGTCGAACTCCGCCTGAACGCCGTGCGCGGCGGCCAAGCCCTGGATGACGCGGCCCATTTCGCTTTCGAGCTTGTCGCGCATCGCGTGAGTGAGCGCGCGCACGGTGCCGGCGAGCAGCGCGCGGTCGGGGATCACGTTGTCGGTGTCGCCGGCGTGGAATTGCGTCACCGACAGCACGGCCGGTTCGAGCGGATCGCGCGAACGGGTAATCAGCGTCTGCAAGGCTTGCACGATCCCGCTGCCGGCGGTGATCGGATCGATGCCTTGGTGCGGCATCGCGGCGTGCGCGCCACGGCCGCGCAGATGGATATACCAGGGGTCGGAGCTGGCCATGACGGGCCCCGAATGCACGGCAAAGCTCCCCGCCGGCAGGCCGGGCCAGTTGTGCATGCCATACACCGCTTCGAACGGGAAACGTTCGAGCAGACCGTCGGCGAGCATTTCGCGCGCGCCGCCTTCGCCTTCTTCGGCGGGCTGGAAGATCAGAACGACCGTGCCGTCGAAGTTGCGCTGCACGGCAAGGTATTCGGCCGCGCCGAGCAGCATCGTCGTGTGGCCGTCGTGGCCGCAGGCATGCATCCGGCCAGGGTGGTGCGAGGCGTGCGCGAAAGTATTCCGCTCGATGATCGGCAAGGCGTCCATGTCGGCGCGCAAAGCAATCGAGCGCGCGCCCGATCCCGCGCGGATGATGCCGACAACGCCGGTTTTACCGATCCCGGTATGCGTTTCGATGCCCAGCGCGCGCAGACGCTCGGCGACGATGCCGCTCGTGCGCCGTTCGTCGAACGCCAGTTCGGGATGCGCGTGCAGGTCGCGGCGGATCGCCGACAGTGCGGGCTGGCGCGCCTCAATTGCCTTGATGACCGCGTGCATCGCGTCACCTCTGTGCTTTCTTGAAAAGCCAAGTGTAAAGGTACAATTCGTTTTTTTGTATCGTAGCCGCGATACGAAACCGCCCTCGCAATCCAATCCCTTTCGCACACCATGCCCGAAATCCTCAAACTGCGCGGCGCGCCGGCGCTTTCCGCTTCCCGTCTGGAGCGGCTTTCCACTTCGCTCAAAGCGGCCTTCCCCAAGCTCAAGGCGCTCGCGGTCGAGCACTGGTATTTCGTCGAGATCGATACGCCGCTCACGGCGGCGGAAATCGAGCGCCTGTCCGACCTCGTCGGCGCTCTTCCGCAGGGTGAGCCGCCGGCCGGCGAAATGCTGCTCGTCACGCCGCGCCTGGGCACGATTTCGCCGTGGTCGTCGAAGGCCACCGACATCGTGCATAACTGCGGCTTCGCGCAGGTCAAACGCATCGAGCGCGGCAGCGCCTATTCGCTCGATGTGCGCGGCGCGCTCGACGAGGCGGCGCGCGCCGCCGTGCTGCCGCTCCTGCACGACCGCATGACCGAATCGGTGCTCGCGAATCCCGACGCGGCGCATGCCTTGTTCGCGCACTATGCGCCGCAGCCGCTGACGACGGTCGATGTGGTCGGCGGAGGTCGCGCGGCGCTCGCCGTCGCCAACGGCGAACTCGGGCTGGCGCTTTCGGACGACGAGATTGACTACCTCGTCGAAAACTTCCAGAAGATGGGTCGCAACCCGACCGACGTCGAACTCATGATGTTCGCGCAGGCCAACTCTGAGCACTGCCGCCACAAGATCTTCAACGCGAGCTGGATCATCGACGGCAAGCCGCAGGAGAAAACCCTGTTCGGCATGATTCGCGACACCCACGCGGCGCAGCCGGAGCACACGGTCGTCGCCTACTCGGACAACGCCGCGGTTTTCGAAGGCGCGGAGATTCAGCGTTTCTATCCGGAAAAGGACGGCCGCTGGTCGTACAAGCCGGAACTGACCCACATCCTCGCCAAGGTCGAAACCCACAACCATCCGACCGCGATTTCGCCGTTCCCCGGCGCGGCAACCGGCGCGGGCGGCGAGATCCGCGACGAAGGCGCGACCGGCCGCGGCTCCAAGCCGAAGGCGGGACTCGCGGGTTTTTCGGTCTCGAATCTGCGTATTCCGGGCTATGAGCAGCCCTGGGAGGCGGACTACGGCAAGCCCGAGCGCATCGCCTCGGCCTTGCAGATCATGATCGACGGCCCGCTCGGCGCGGCCGCCTTCAACAACGAATTCGGCCGCCCGAACCTCACCGGCTACTTCCGCACTTTCGAACAGGAAGTCATGGGCGAGGTGCGCGGCTATCACAAGCCGATCATGATTGCCGGCGGCGTCGGCAGCATCCAGGCCGAACAATCGTTCAAGAGCGATTTCAAGCCCGGTGCGCTGCTGATCCAGCTTGGTGGCCCCGGCATGCTGATCGGCCTTGGCGGCGGCGCGGCGTCCTCGATGGCGACCGGCGCGAACACCGCCGACCTCGACTTCGCCTCGGTCCAGCGCGGCAATCCGGAAATCGAACGCCGCGCGCAGGAAGTCATCGACGCCTGCTGGCAGCAGGGCGCGGATAACCCGATCCTGGCGATCCACGACGTCGGCGCGGGCGGCCTCTCGAACGCGATGCCGGAACTCGCCGACCACGCCAAGCTCGGCGCGCATTTCGAGCTGCGCAACATCCAGATCGAAGAGCCGGGCATGAGCCCGCGCGAGATCTGGTCGAACGAGGCGCAGGAACGCTACGTGCTCGCGCTCGCGCCCGAGCGGCTCGCTGATTTCGCGGCGATTTGCGAGCGCGAGCGCTGCCCCTTCGCGGTGCTCGGCGCGGCCACGGCCGACGGACGCCTGAAGGTTAGCGACAGCCATTTCGGCAACAATCCGGTCGACATGGACATGCAGGTGCTGCTCGGCAAACCGCCGCGCATGACGCGCGATGTCGCCAAGCGCGAAATCTTCCTGCCGCCGTTCGACACGACCGACGTGGCGATCGCCGACGCGGTTGGTCGCGTGTTGCGCAACCCGACGGTGGCGTCGAAGAATTTCCTCATCACGATTGGCGACCGCTCGGTTGGCGGCATGACCGCGCGCGACCAGATGGTCGGCCCGTGGCAGGTGCCGGTGGCCGATGTCGCGGTCACAGTGGCGAGCTTCGAGGGTTACCTCGGCGAAGCGATGGCGATGGGTGAACGCACGCCGCTCGCCTGTGTGTCGCCAGCGGCATCAGGCCGCATGGCGGTCGGCGAGGCGGTCACGAACCTGCTCGCCGCCGACGTTTCCGACATGAAACAGATCAAACTTTCGGCCAACTGGATGGCCGCCTGCGGCCATCGCGGCGAGGATGCGCATCTGTTCGCCACGGTCAAGGCGGTGTCCGAGTTCTGCCAGGGCGCGCAGCTCGCGATTCCGGTCGGCAAGGATTCGCTCTCGATGCGCAGTGTGTGGCAGGACGAGGGCAAGGAGAAAAAAGTCGTCGCACCCCTGTCGCTGATCGTCACCGCGTTCGCGCCGGTTGGCGACGTGCGCCGCACGCTCACGCCGCAGCTCGTGCAAATTCCGGGCGTCGAAACCGAACTCGTGCTGATCGACCTCGGGCGCGGGCGGCATCGCCTCGGCGGCTCGGTTTTCGCGCAGACCTTCAACTCGGTCGCCGAACACGCGCCCGACATCGACGCCGAAACCCTCAAGGCTTTCGTCGCCGCCATGGCGGAACTCAAGCGCAACGGCGAAGTGCTCGCCTATCACGACCGTGGCGACGGCGGGCTGCTCGCCACCGTCGCTGAGATGGCCTTCGCCGGCCACTGCGGCGTCTCGCTCGAACTCGACTCGATCGCCTATGACGGCCACATGTCGGACGTCGACGGCGGCGAGAAAAAGCCCGGCATGCTCGCCGGCCGCTTCAACGACCGCGTGCTCGCGGCGCTGTTCGCCGAAGAACTCGGCGCGGTGATCCAAATCCGCCGCGAGCGCCGCGCCGCCGTCCTGGCAAGCCTTGCCGCGCACAAGCTGGGCGCTTGCGCGCACTTCATCGGTGCGCCCAACGACCGTGACGAACTGCGCATCTGGCGCAACGCCAAGCTGATCTACGCCGCGCCGCGCGCCGAACTGCAACGCGCCTGGAGCGAAGTCAGCTACCAGATCGCGAAACTCCGCGACGACGCGGCCTGCGCGCAGGAAGAATTCGACGGCCTGCTCGACGCCGCCGATCCGGGGCTGTCGGTTTCGCTGAGCTACGACGCCGCGCAAGACATCGCGGCCCCGATGATCGTCACCGGCGCGCGGCCCAGGATCGCGATCCTGCGCGAGCAGGGCGTCAACTCCCAGGCCGAAATGGCGTCCGCCTTCGAACGCGCCGGTTTCGAGGCGTATGACGTGCACATGTCGGATCTTTTTGCTGGCCGCTATACGCTCGACCAGTTCAAGGGCCTCGCCGCTTGCGGCGGCTTCTCGTATGGCGACGTGCTCGGCGCGGGGCAGGGCTGGGCCAAGTCGATCCTCTTCAACGAAGCGCTGCGCGCGCAGTTCGCCGCCTTCTTCGCGCGCGGCGACAGCTTCGCGCTCGGCGTCTGCAACGGCTGTCAGATGATGGCGCACCTCGCCCCGATCATCCCCGGCGCGGAGTGCTGGCCGGTCTTCCACCGCAACCGCAGCGAACAGTTCGAAGCGCGCTTCGCCATGGTCGAAGTGCAGGAAAGCCCGTCGATTCTATTCAAGGACATGGCTGGCAGCCGCATGCCGGTCGTTGTGTCGCACGGCGAAGGCCGCGCGGTGTTCGACGGCATCGACGCGCAGGACAACGCCAAGATCGCGCTGCGCTATATTGACAACCGCGGCGCCGTCGCGGCGCGCTACCCGGCCAACCCGAACGGCTCGCCCGACGGCATCACGGGTCTTACGACGCCGGACGGCCGTTTCACGATCATGATGCCGCACCCCGAACGCACGCGCCGCACGCTGCAAATGTCCTGGGCTCCCGACTTTTTAGACGAGGATTCGCCGTGGATGCGGATGTTCCGCAATGCGCGGGTGTGGCTGGGGTGATTTGAAGCTGGAGGCCATGCCATGAAAATTGAGTCCATTCGCTTGAGCAACTTCAAAGCTTTCAAGGATATTCATCTGACCGATATCCCGCCATTTTTAGTGGTGGTTGGCGCCAATGGCTCGGGCAAGACTACTTTGTTCGATGTGTTCGGCTTTCTGCACGACTGTCTCAGGGGCAATGTTCGTCAGGCGCTGGACAAGCGTGGACGCTTTCAGGAGGTGCTCAGCCGTGGTTGCGACCCGGATACGGACAGCATTCTGATTGAGTTGCAATACCGTATGGAAATTACCGGCGTGGATCGGCTGGTGACGTATTCCATGCAAATTGGCCAAGCCAATGGCGCACCCGTGGTTCAGAGGGAAATCCTGCGCTACAAGCGTGGGCGATATGGCAGCCCCTTCCACTTCCTCGATTTCACTAATGGAGAAGGCTATGCCATCACCAACGAAGAGGATTTCAGCAAGTCCGAGGAGGAGCTTTCTCGTGAGAGTCAGAAAGTCTCTCCCGATACGCTTGCCATCAAGGGGCTGGGGCAGTTCGAGCGGTTCAAAGCCGCCTATGCTTTCCGCCAGGTAATTGAAAATTGGCATGTGTCGGATTTTCATATCAGCGCGGCACGCGGTCGTAAGGAAGCCTCGGGTGATTCCGAACACCTTTCGCTAACAGGAGAAAATCTGCCGCTGGTGGCACGCTATTTGAGCGAACAGCATGAAGATGTTTTTCAAAAGATTCTCGATACGATGGTCAAGCGTGTTCCTGGCGTGTCCAGCGTCGAATCCAAGCTGATGGATGATGGCTACCTGACGTTGCGTTTTCAGGATGGCTCATTCAAGACGCCGTTCCTTGATCGTTATGTATCCGATGGCACCATAAAAATGTTTGCCTATCTGGTGCTGTTGCATGATCCGAAGCCGCATCCGCTGTTATGTGTGGAAGAGCCGGAAAACCAGCTTTATCCACGGCTAATGACCGAGCTGGCCGAAGAATTTCGCCTGTATGCCAATCGCGGCGGGCAGGTGCTGGTGTCTACTCACTCGCCGGATTTCCTCAATGCCGTTGAATTGGACGAAGCTTGCTGGTTGGTGAAACGCAGCGGCTATACAGAAATACGTCGGGCAAAAGACGACGCCCAGATCGCAGCCTACGTCAACGAAGGCGATCAGTTGGGGTATTTGTGGAAGCAAGGCTTCTTTGATGGAGTCGATCCACAATGACCAAAGAACTGGTTTTTCTACTGGAAGAACCCTCTGCGGGCGCATTGCTTGAAAATCTGCTACCTCGGTTTCTCAGTGCTGAAATCACCTGTCGCATGATTCCATTCGAGGGCAAGCAAGACTTGGAGAAGCATCTTGCCCGACGTATCCGTGGCTATCAAAACGTTGATGCGCGTTTCATGGTTTTGCGCGATCAGGACAGCCATCAGAATTGCGTTGCGCTGAAGCAGCGTTTAATGGGTCTGTGTGATCAATCTGGCAAACGCCTCGCCTGTTTAGTGCGGATAGCCTGCACTGAACTAGAAACTTTCTATTTGGCGGATTTGATCGCAGTGGAAACTGCCTTGAACCTTCATGGTCTTGCGAAACAGCAAAGAAGTCAGAAATTTCGTGCTCCTGATCATCTGGGCAGTCCAAGCCAAGAATTGCGGAGATTGACGAAAGGGATGTATCAGAAAGTTGCCGGGTCGCGTGAGATCGGAAAGCATTTGGACTTGGACAACATGCGTTCGCGCAGTTTTTATAACTTGATCCGCGGTATCCGGCGAATGGAGGCTGCGCTTCTGGCCTGATCCTATGAACGCATCCGCCCTCTTCCCGCATGCATGTATTTGAACTGAAACAAGGCAGCCGGGTTTTGAAGCCCGGCCGTCTTTATTCCGCAGCCCTGCTGAGACACGCCACCTACCGTTCCACCTCAAACTCAACCAACTCAGCGCCATCGCTGACCTGATCGCCGACGGCGAAGCGGAACGCCTTGAGCGTGCCTTTGGCGGGCGCGGCGATCGTGTGTTCCATCTTCATCGCTTCGAGAATCAGGAGCGGCGCGCCTTTTTCCACTTGCGCGCCTTCGCTGGCGACGAGCGCGATGACCTTGCCCGGCATCGGCGCGAGCAATCCGCCTTCCGCTCCGCCGCCGTCGCTTACGGGCTGCAGCGAATCGATGCTGACGAGCTGCCAGGTGCGGCCATTGACGAACACATGGCGCTTTTCGCCCGCGGCGACCACCGTGGCGTCCATGCGCGTGCCGTCGATTTCGATGCGTAGCAAACCGTGCGGATTGAGCCTGCCGCGCACGGCGTAGCTGCGGCCGTCGAGGCTCAGCATGTAGCCGTCGCCGCGATAGGCGATGTGCACGGCGTGCGTTTGCTCGCCGCAACGGTACAGCAGTTCGCGCCGCGCCGCGGCGTTGAGCCGCCAGCCGTCGCGCATGTGCCAGGGCGAGGTCGGGTCGGGCTGGCGCAGCGCGCGCTGCGCTGCGGCCTGATGTTCCTGGAGCAGGCGCGCGAGCGCGGCGACGAGCCACACGGTGTCGGGCACGGCTTCCTCGGCCGGGAATAGGTAGTCGCGCTCGCGTTCGATAAGTCCGGTGTCGAGATCGGCGTTGGCGAACGCGGGGCAGGCGACGAGCCGCGAGAGGAACGCGACGTTGTTCGCCACGCCGACGATGCGGTAGTCGGCGAGCGCTTGCAGCATGCGCGCAAGCGCGCGGTCGCGGTTGATGTCCCAAACAATCAGCTTGGCGATCATCGGGTCGTAGTGCGGGCTGATCGCGTCGCCTTCCTCGACGCCGGTGTCGATGCGCACGTTCAGCGATTCGGTTGGCGGGGCGAGGTGCACGAGTTTACCGGTCGAAGGCAGGAAGCCCTTCGCGGGGTCTTCAGCGTAGATCCGCGCTTCGAGCGCGTGGCCGCGGATCTGCAACTGTTCCTGCGCGAGCGGCAGACGCTCGCCAGCGGCGACGCGGAGTTGCCATTCGACGAGATCGAGGCCGGTGATCATCTCGGTCACCGGGTGTTCGACCTGTAGCCGCGTATTCATTTCCATGAAGTAGAAGCTGCCGTCCTGGTTCGCGATGAACTCGACCGTACCCGCCCCGACGTAGCCGACAGCCTTTGCGGCATCGACGGCGGCCTTGCCCATCGCCGCGCGGCGCTCGGGCGTCATCCCCGGCGCGGGCGCTTCTTCGAGCACTTTCTGATGGCGGCGCTGCACTGAACAGTCGCGTTCGAACAGATACACGCAGTTGCCGTGGCTGTCGCCGAAGACCTGGATCTCGATGTGGCGCGGGCGCACGATGTATTTTTCGACGAGTACATGGTCGCTGCCGAACGAAGCCGCGGCCTCGCGCTTGCAGGAGGCGAGCGCGTCGGCGAAGGCGTCGGCCTGTTCGACTAGGCGCATGCCCTTGCCGCCGCCGCCCGCGGCGGCCTTGATAAGTACCGGGTAGCCGATTTTGTCGGCCTGCTCGCGCAGCAGGGCAGGGCTTTGGTCGTCGCCGTGGTAGCCGGGCGTGAGCGGCACGCCGGCGGTTTCCATGAGTTTCTTGGCTTCGGACTTCGAGCCCATCGCGCGGATCGCCGACACCGGCGGACCGATGAAGACGATGCCGGCGCGTTCGCAGGCGGCGCAGAAGTCCTCGTTTTCCGAGAGGAAGCCGTAGCCGGGGTGGATCGCCTGCGCGCCGGTCTGCTGCGCGGCGGCGATGATCCGCTCGATGACGAGATAGCTTTCGCGCGCCGCGGCGGGGCCGATCAGCACGGCCTCATCGGCCATGCGCACATGGCGCGCACTGGCGTCGGCCTCCGAATACACCGCGACGGTGCGGATGCCCATGCGGCGCGCGGTCTTGATGACGCGGCAAGCGATTTCTCCGCGATTAGCGATCAGGATTTTCTTAAACATACAGCCCTCCCGCGGAGAGATCGCCTGCATGGGCTGCGCCCATCGAGCAATTTGGCTGCGCCGCTACGTCGCTACGCGACTGGTCACCACGGTTTGCAATCAGGATTTTTTTAAACACTTTGATGCCTCACATGCGGAACACGCCGAACTTCGTCGGCTGGATCGGCGCATTGAGCGCGGCCGAGAGCGAAAGGCCGAGCACACGCCGCGTCTGCGCCGGGTCGACGACGCCGTCGTCCCACAGCCGCGCGGTCGCGTAGTACGGATGGCCCTGCGCTTCGTACTGCTCGCGGATCGGCGTCTTGAAAGCTTCTTCCTCCTCGCGGCTCCAACTGCCGCCCTTGGCTTCGATGCCGTCACGCCGCACGGTGGCGAGCACGCTGGCGGCCTGTTCGCCGCCCATGACGGAGATGCGCGAATTCGGCCACATCCAGAGAAAGCGCGGCGAGTAGGCGCGCCCGCACATGCCGTAGTTACCTGCGCCAAAGCTGCCGCCGATCACCGTGGTGATCTTCGGCACCTGCACGGTCGACACCGCGGTAACCATCTTCGCGCCGTCCTTGGCGATGCCGCCGTTTTCGTACTTGCGGCCGACCATGAAGCCGGTGATGTTTTGCAGAAACAGCAGCGGAATGCCGCGCTGGCCGCACAGTTCGATGAAGTGCGCGCCTTTCTGTGCCGATTCGCCGAACAGGATGCCGTTGTTGGCGACGATGCCGACGGGATAACCGTAGAGCTGCGCGAAGCCGGTGACGAGCGTCGTGCCATAGCGCGCCTTGAACTCGTCGAAATCGGAAGCATCGACAACGCGGGCGATGATTTCGCGCACGTCGTAGGGCTTGCGCGTGTCGCTCGGCACGATGCCGTAGATTTCCTCGGGGTCGTAGGCTGGCTCCTCGCCCGCGCCGATGACGAGCCCTGGCTGCTTGGCGCGGTTGAGGTTCGCGACGATGCGCCGCGCAAGGTAGAGCGCATGCGTGTCGTTTTCGGCCAGGTGGTCGGCCACGCCGGAAAGCCGCGTGTGCACATCGCCACCGCCGAGGTCTTCGGCACTGACTTCCTCGCCGGTCGCCGCCTTCACGAGCGGCGGCCCGCCGAGAAAGATCGTGCCCTGGTTGCGCACGATGATCGTCTCGTCCGACATCGCCGGCACATACGCGCCGCCGGCGGTGCATGAGCCCATCACGACGGCGATCTGGGCGATGCCGCGCGCGCTCATATTGGCTTGATTGTAGAAAATGCGGCCGAAGTGCTCGCGGTCGGGAAACACCTCGTCCTGGCGCGGCAGGAAGGCACCGCCCGAATCGACGAGGTAGATGCACGGCAGCGCGTTTTCCGCCGCGATCTCCTGCGCGCGCAGATGCTTTTTGACCGTCAGCGGGTAATAGGTGCCGCCCTTCACGGTCGCGTCGTTGGCGACGATCATGCATTCGACGCCTTGTACGCGGCCGATGCCGGCGATCACGCCGGCGCTCGGCGCATCGTTGTCGTAGATGCCGTAGGCGGCGAGCTGGCCGATTTCGAGAAACGCCGTGCCGGGGTCGAGCAGGTGATCGATGCGCTCGCGCGGCAACAGCTTGCCGCGCGCGGTGTGCTTGGCGCGCGCCGCTTCGCCGCCGCCGAGCGCGACGCCGGCGGCCTTGTCGCTCAAGTCGGCGACGAGCGCGCGCATCGCCGTCGCGTTGGCCTGGAAATCGACCGCGCGCGGGTTGATCTTGCTTTCAATACGGCTCATGCAGTCTTCTCCTCATCGAGCCCGAGTTGTTCTTTCATCAATTCGCGGATCTTGAATTTCTGGATCTTGCCGGTCACCGTCATAGGGAAGGTGTCGACAAAGTTGATGTAGCGCGGCACTTTGTAATGCGCGATCTGGCCCTTGCAGAACTCACGCACTTCGTCTTCGGACAGGCGCTGGTCCTGCTTGACGATGATCCATGCGCACAACTCTTCGCCATACTTTTTGTCGGGCAGGCCGACGACCTGCACATCCTGGATTTTCGGGTGGCGGTAAAGGAACTCCTCGATCTCGCGCGGATACACATTCTCGCCGCCGCGTATGACCATGTCCTTGATCCGGCCGACGATGTTGACGTAGCCCTCCGCATCCATAATCGCAAGGTCGCCGGTGTGCATCCAGCCTTCTTCGTCGATCGCTTCGCGCGTTTTCGTGCGCTCGTCCCAGTAGCCGTGCATGACCGAGTAGCCGCGCGTGCACAGTTCGCCGCGCTCGCCGATCGGCCTGATGGCGCCGCTGTGCGGGTCGACGATCTTCACTTCGAGATGCGGTTGCACGGTACCAACCGTGGATACGCGCTTATCGAGCGGCGTGTCGGTCGAACTCTGGCAGCTCACGGGGCTCGTTTCGGTCATGCCGTAGGCGATGGTCATTTCGCGCAGATTCATGTCGCCGACCACGCGCTTCATGACCTCGATCGGGCAGGGCGAGCCGGCCATGATGCCGGTGCGCAGACCCGACAGATCGAATTCCTTGAAGCGCGGATGATCGAGTTCCGCAATGAACATCGTCGGCACCCCATGCAGCCCGGTGCATTTTTCGGCCTGCACGGCTTCGAGCACCGTCAGGGGATCAAAAGCGTCGTTCGGATAAATGATCGCCGAGCCATGCGTCAAGCAGGCGAGGTTGCCGAGCACCATGCCGAAGCAGTGGTAGAGCGGCACGGGAATGCACAGCCGGTCCTGCGGCCCGAGCTTCATGCATTCGCCGATGAAAAAGCCGTTGTTAAGAATGTTCCGGTGCGTCAGCGTCGCGCCCTTGGGAAAACCCGTCGTGCCGCTTGTGAACTGGATGTTGATCGGATCGGTGTTTTTCAACTGGCGCTGGACTTCGGCCACGCGCGGATCGTCCGGGTCGCCGCCCGCGAGCAGTTCTGAAAAACGCAGCAGGCCGGGTTGTTCGTCGCCCTCGTTCGGATTGTCGATCCACGCCACCAGGCGCAAATGCGGCAGACGCTGCGCGGCGAGCGCACTTGGTTTGGCGTGCGCGAATTCCGGCGCGAGTTCGCGCAGCATGCCGATATAATCGCTCGTCTTGAATTGCGCCATCATGACGAGCGCCTTGCAGTCGACCTTGTTCAGTGCGTATTCGAGTTCCGCGACGCGATAAGCGGGATTGATATTCACCAGGATCAGGCCCGCCTTGGCGGTCGCGATCTGCATCAGCACCCAGGCCACATTGTTGTGCGACCAGATGCCGACGCGGTCTCCAGGTTGTAGTCCTTGTCGCAGCAGGGCGCTCGCGAGCCGGTTGGTTTCGCGCTGCAATGCGCGATACGTGAAACGCTTGCCTTCGTGCCGGCTTATAAGTGCGTCGCGGTCGGGTTGACGTTCGACCATTGCGTCGAAGAAATCGCCGATGGTTTGTTCGATCAGTGGCACCTCGGTCGCGCCGCGCGAATAGCTTTCGGTCAGTGCTGTGCTGTTCATGTTTGTCTCCTCCTTCGGCTTTGGCCTGCTTCTTATTTGTGTGTAGGTTGGGTTGAATGTAATGAAACCCAACGTGATAAGGCTGGATTGTTGGGTTTCGCGATGCTCAACCCAACCTACATCTTCCTACATTGTCTCGCTGAACAATTCGCGTCCAATCAGCATGCGGCGGATCTCGCTCGTGCCCGCGCCGATCTCGTAGAGTTTCGCGTCGCGCCAGAGCCGGCCGACCGGGTAATCGTTGGTGTAGCCGACGCCGCCGAGCGCCTGGATCGCCTCGCCGGCCATCCAGGTCGCCTTCTCGGCAGTGTAGAGGATCACGCCGGCGGCATCCTTGCGCAGCGTGCGCGCATGGTCGGTGCGGTCGCAGGCCTGGCCGACCGCATAGGCATAGGCGCGGCAGGCGCTCCAGGTCGAATACATGTCGGCGAGCTTGCCCTGCATGAGTTGGAATTCGCCGATTGCGGAACCGAACTGCTTGCGCTCATGCATGTACGGCACAACGGCGTCCATGCACGCGGCCATGATGCCGAGCGGCCCGCCCGCGAGCACCGCGCGTTCGTAGTCGAGGCCCGACATCAACACTTGCACGCCGCGGCCAATGTTGGCCTCGCCGCCGAGCACATTTTCGAGCGGTACTTCCACGTCGTCGAAGAACAGCGGGTAAGTGTTCGAGCCGCGCATGCCGAGCTTGTCGAGATGCGCGCCGCAGCTGAAGCCCGGCATGCCCTTTTCGATCAGAAAAGCGGTGATGCCGCGCGGCCCGGCCGCGGGATCGGTCTTGGCGTAGACCACCAGCGTGTCGGCATCGCCGCCGTTCGTAATCCACATCTTCGAGCCGTTCAGAATGAAGCGGTCGCCCTTGCGCTCGGCGCGCAGCTTCATGCTGACCACATCGGAACCTGCGGTCGGTTCGGACATCGCCAGGGCGCCGACATGCTCACCGGTGAGGAGCTGCGGCAGATACTTGTGCTTCTGTGCCTCGGTCCCGTTGCGGCGGATCTGGTTGATGCAGAGGTTGGAATGTGCGCCATAGGACAAACCGACCGAGGCCGAAGCGCGCGAGATTTCCTCCATCGCCACGATATGGGCGAGGTAGCCCATATCGCTGCCGCCGTATTCCTCGCTCACGGTCATGCCGTGCACGCCAAGCTCGCCGAGTTTCTTCCAGAGGTCGGCGGGAAATTCGTCGCTGCGGTCGATGGCGGCGGCGCGCGGCGCGATTTCCGCCGCGCAGAAAGCGCGCAGCGTGTCGCGCAAGGCTTCGATGGTTTCTCCGAGATGGAAATCCAGGCTGGGAATCGTCATGGTTTGTCTCCTGCACTTCTTTTTGGCGTGAGCTTCGACAGTAGCAGGCGAAGGCCGCGCGAAACTGCCAATCGGGTTACAAATCCTGCCATGCGGAATAGAATCCGGCGCATGAAGATCTATGCGCCGTCTGGCGTCGAATTGCTACGCGGACAAGCGGCCACGCCGATTGTCTTTGTGCGGACAATTTTGCTCGCGTATCGGAAATACGGCGCAGATCCGGCCAGAGCGCTCGAAGCGGCGCAGATCCCGGCGAGCGCCCTCGCAGCGCCGGATAGCCGCATCACCGCGGCGCAGATGGAAAAGATCTCCGGCTTCGCGATGCAGGAGCTCGACGACGAAGCGCTCGGCTGGTTCTCGCGCCGCCTCCCCTGGGGCAGCTACGGCATGCTCTGCCGCGCGTCGCTGGGTTCGCCGACGCTTGGTATTGCGCTCAAGCGCTGGTGCCGCCACCATAGGCTGCTGACCGAAGACTTGCTCCTCGATCTGTCGAGCACGCGTGCGGTCGCCACGGTCAGCGTGACGGAACAGCGGAATTTCGGCGCGATGCGCGAATTCTGCCTCGTCACGATCCTGCGTTACCTGCTCGGCTATGCCTGCTGGCTGATCGACTCGCGGATTCCGCTGCTCGAAGCGCGCTTCCCATTTCCCGCTCCGCCGCATGCCGAAGCCTATCGCTTCATGTTCAGTGGCCCGCTCGAATTCGGCGTGCCCAAGGCTGCGGTGAGCTTCGATGCGCGCTATCTCGATCTGCCGCCCGGCCGCGATGAAACCGCGCTACAGACGATGCTTCAGCGCGCGTTGCCCTTGACCGTGCTGCAATACCGGCGCGACCGTCTGCTCGTCGAGAACGTGCGCCAGCTGCTGCGCCGCGCGCCGGACTCGGTCAGCACGGCGGAGCACATCGCCGCCCGGCTGCATCTGTCCGTGCGCACTCTGCATCGGCAATTGAAAGAGGAGGGCGCATCGTTGCAGGAGCTCAAGGACGAAATCCGGCGCGATCTTGCCGCCGAACAACTGCGGAAAACCAGCCGCCCGCTCAAGCAGGTTGCCGCGGTCATCGGCTTCGCAAGCGAAAAAAGTTTCGCGCGCGCATTTAAACACTGGACCGGCTTGTCGCCACAGGAGTTCAGAGACAAAAGCCGGCTCCTTTAGAACCAGTTCATAATCTTGCTGCACGCCTGCATCGTGCGCCCGCCCTCGCGCCAAGGCGATGTGTTCATGCCGCCAACCCGACGCGCGACGCCGCCATCGGCAAGAAGCCCGGCAGCGCCTCGATGCGCGCCAGCCATTCGCGCACATGGGGATAGTCGGCGAGCGACACATTGCCTTCCGGCGCGTGCGCCACGTAGCTGTAATTGGCGATGTCCGCGAGCGTAGCCGACGCGCCGGCGAGAAATGGGCACGCCGCGAGTTCGCCGTCCATCACGCGCAGCAGCGCGTGCGACCGCGCGATGATTTCCGCCGCGTCCTTGCGCAGACCGAAGAGCATGATGACGCGCGCCGTGGCCGGCCCACTTGCGAGCGGCCCGGCGGCGACCGACAGCCAGCGCTGCACCTGCGCCGCGCCAACCGGATCGCGCGGATGCCAGCGCCCTGGATCAGCCGCATAACGCTCATTGAGGTACACCAGAATGGCATTTGAATCAGCCAGCGTCACGTCGCCATCCTCGATCACCGGCACCTGCCCGAAGGCGTTGCGGCGTAGGAACTCAGGCGTGCGATTGGCTCCAGCGCGTACGTCGATCTCGATCGCCTCGAACGGCAAGCCGAGCAGGGAAAGAAACAGTCGCACGCGGTGCGAGTGGCCGGAAAGAGATGCGCCATAGACCCTGATCGGCTGGGCGGGATGCGAGGTATTCATCGGGTGTTCTCCTGACGGGACTGCGATGCCTCCAATTTTTCTTTACTGCCAACGCGGAAGCAATGCCGCAAAATGAACTTGACTGCTCCATTTTCCGGTTTAATAGCGCCTCATGGACCGACTCAAAGCCATGCAGACCTTCGTGCAGATCGCCGACCAGGGCAGTCTCACCAAGGCCGCCGACGCGCTCGGCAGTTCGTTGCCAGCGGTGGTGCGTTCGCTCGCCGCGCTCGAAGCCCACTTGGGCGTGCGGCTGTTTCACCGCACCACGCGGCGCATCTCGCTGACGGCTGAAGGATGCAGCTACCTGCAAAGCGCGCGCGAGGTGCTGGCCGCCGCCGATGCCGCCGACCACGCGCTCACGCTCGACGCCGCCGAGCCTTCCGGCCAGCTCACCGTCACCGCGCCAGTGCTGTTCGGCCACATGTATGTGTCGCCCGCGATCGTTCGCTTTCTTCAACGCTACGACAAGATGCGCTGCTCCGTCCTGCTGTACGATCGCCCAGTGAACCTGCTCGAAGAAGGCGTCGATGTTGGCATCCGCATCAGCGAGTTGAAAGACTCGTCGCTCGTCGCGCAGCAACTTGGCAGCATCCGCCGCGTGGTGGTCGCAAGCCCCGACTACCTGCGCCAGCACGGCAGGCCCAGGCATCCCAATGAACTGCTTGCAAGCAACTGTGTTCGCGTGCGCCCCGCGACAACGGGGCGCTGGCTGTTCAACGACAGGGGGCATTTGCTGACCGTCGATGTCGATGGCAGGCTCGATTTCAATCACGCCGGCCCCGCGATCGAAGCCTGCGCCACCGGACTCGGCTTCGGCAATTTCTTCTCTTATCAAGTGCAGCCGCACATCGCGCAAAATCGGCTCGAAATCGTGCTCGAAGACTTCGAGCCACCGCCGCGCCCAGTCAGCGTGATCTATCCGCACGCGCGATGGCTGCCGGCGCGCACGCGGGTGTTCGTTGAATGGATGAAGACGGAATTCGCCGGCATCAAACTCTGACCAAGTTCACGGCATGAAACCCGAAGACCTCGAAAAACTCGTCACGCTCCAAATGCCCTTTGGTAAGTATAAGGGCCGCGTGATCGCCGATCTGCCGGGCCATTACCTGCACTGGTTCGCGCGCGAAGGCTTTCCAAAGGGAGAGATTGGCCGGCTGTTGGCGCTGATGCAGGAGATCGACCACAACGGCCTGAAGGAGCTGCTTGCGCCGCTGCGGCGCAAGGGCTGAACGCGAGAAATAAAATGAGCGCCTCCCCCGCAAAGGGTGGAGGCGCTCATTTCATTCCTACAAACTGAGCTTGTCGAAGCCAGGAGACGCGCTCCGGCAAGTCCAGCGCGGACGATCAGTGGAACTGCTCTTCCTCGGTCGAACCCGTCAGCGCCTTGACGCTGGAGCTACCGCCTTGGATGACGGTGGTCACGTCGTCGAAGTAACCCGCGCCCACTTCCTGCTGGTGCGACACGAAGGTGTAGCCTTCCTCGCGCGCCTTGAACTCGGGCTCCTGCACCATGTTGACATAGTGCTTCATGCCTTCGCCGCGCGCGTAGGCGTGGGCGAATTCAAACGTGCGGTACCAGTTGATATGGATGCCGGCCAGCGTGATGAACTGGTACTTGTAGCCCATGGCCGCCAGTTCGTCCTGGAATTTGGCGATGGTCTTGTCGTCGAGGTTCTTCTTCCAGTTGAACGAGGGCGAGCAGTTGTACGACAGCAGCTTGCCGGGACTCTTGGCGTGCACGGCCTGGGCGAACTCACGCGCAAAGCCCAGGTCGGGCGTGCCGGTTTCGCACCACACCAGGTCGGCGTAAGGCGCATAGGCCACGCCGCGGCTGATGGCCTGCTCAAGACCGTTCTTCACGCGATAGAAGCCTTCTTGCGTGCGCTCGCCGGTCAGGAACGGCTTGTCGTTGGCGTCATGGTCGGAGGTGATCAGGTTCGCGGCTTCGGCGTCGGTGCGCGCTAGCACGATGGTCGGCACGCCCATCACGTCGGCAGCGAAGCGCGCGGCGATTAGTTTCTCGCAGGCTTCCTGCGTCGGCACGAGCACCTTGCCGCCCATGTGGCCGCACTTCTTGACAGCGGCAAGCTGGTCTTCGAAATGAACGCCGGCAGCGCCCGCGACGATCATGTTTTTCATGAGTTCAAAGGCGTTGAGCACACCGCCGAAACCCGCTTCGGCGTCAGCCACGATCGGCAGGAAGTAGTCGATGAACTCCTTGTCGCCAGGGCCGATGCCGCGACCCCACTGGATTTCGTCGGCACGCTTGAAGGTGTTGTTGATGCGGCGAACCATCGTCGGCACTGAGTCGTAGGCGTACAGCGACTGGTCCGGGTACATGGTTTCGGAGGTGTTGCCGTCGGCGGCGACCTGCCAGCCCGAGAGATACACGGCTTCCAGTCCCGCCTTGGCCTGCTGCATGGCCTGGCCGGCGGTGATGGCGCCGAAAGCGTTGACATAGCCTTTCTTGGCGCCGCCGTTGATTTTTTCCCAGAGCTTCTCGGCGCCACGGCGCGCAAGCGTGTACTCGATCGGCAGCGAGCCGCGCAGGCGAACCACATCTTCCGCCGTGTAGCCGCGCTTGACGCCCTTCCAGCGCGGATTCTCAGCCCAATCTTTTTTCAGCTGTTCAACCTGTTTTTCGCGACTCATTTAATCACTCCAGAATCGAATATTGCTCTCATCACAACCCTGCACAACCCCATGTTGTGCCAGTCAGAGCATGTCTCTATGGACCGGAAGTATAGGGGTTAGGCTGGTCACTGGCAATATGTCTTATATAAGATATAAGAAATTTTTATTCGTTTAATTTCATAGGCTTATGTTTTTGGTTTTGCAATGCGAAAAATTATTCTGGTTTGAGAAAAACTTTTCGCGTTTGCGTAGCGGATTCGTAGGGATTGCCGCGACGAATCCGCTTTTGTTCAAATTGAAATTAAACGAGTTGCGCGTCGGCGAGGATCGCGCCGTCCTCATCGGCATACAGCCAAGCACCGGGTTTGAAGCGTACGCTGGCAAATTGGACTTCGAGATCGCGCGTCCCGATTCCCTTTTTCAGACTTTTCCGCGGATGGGTTGCGAGCGCGAGGACGCCGAGTTCCATATTCGCAATCGCACCGGAATCACGGATGCAGCCCCACACGAGTACGCCCGCCCAGCCGTTGCGCACGCCAAGTTCGGCGAGCTGATCGCCGACCAGCGCGCAGCGCAGCGAGCCGCCGCCGTCGACAACGAGCACCCGGCCCGCGCCTTCGGTTTCGAGCGTGCTACGGACAAGCGAGTTGTCCTCGAACAGTTTCAAGGTGGCGATTGGCCCGGCAAAACTTCGGCGGCCGCCGAAATGACGAAAGATCGGCTCGACAATTTGAATACGTCCATCGAGTAGCTGATCTTCATGGGCATCGCAGAGGTCGGTCGTTTGAAAATGCATGATGTCTCCTCGACAGGTGAAATTGCGTAATGATCCGCAAGGATTGTCGAGGTCGCGAGACCCGTGGTCAAACAAGCGCGTTTATGGCTGGATAAAAAACGGGCCGCTTGAAAGCGGCCCAGTGGTGGATTGCGGAGAAACCGATCGATTAAATAGCGGCGGCTTCTTCCTTTTCGTCTTCATAGATCAAGCTGACTTTGGCATCCGCATCGACATCGATGGTCACCTTGCCGCCATCGACGAGCCGGCCGAACAGCAGTTCGTCGGCGAGCGCGGCGCGGATCGTATCCTGGATCAGTCGCGCCATCGGTCGCGCGCCCATCAAGGGGTCGAAACCCTTGCCCGCGAGCCATTCACGCAGCGCATCGGTGAAGGCGGCTTCGACTTTCTTCTCGGCAAGCTGGCCTTCGAGCTGCATGAGGAACTTGTCGACCACTTGCAGGATGACGTCACGGTCGAGCGGCTTGAAGGAAATCACCGCATCCAGGCGGTTGCGGAACTCGGGCGTGAAATGGCGTTTGAGTTCGACCATTTCGTCACCGACTTCGCGTTTCGAGGTAAAGCCCATGGTCGATTTCTGGATCGTTTCCTGGCCGACGTTCGTCGTCATGATGACGATCACATTGCGGAAGTCGGCCTGGCGCCCGTTGTTGTCGGTCAGCGTGCCGTGGTCCATCACCTGCAACAGGATGTTGTAGATGTCCGGATGCGCTTTTTCGATTTCATCGAGCAGCATCACGCAATGGGGCTTCTTCGTGACCGCTTCGGTCATCAGGCCGCCTTGATCGAAGCCGACATATCCCGGCGGCGCGCCGATCAGCCGGCTGACGGCATGGCGCTCCATGTATTCGGACATGTCGAAACGCACGAGTTCGATGCCCATCGTGTAGGCGAGCTGGCGTGCGACTTCGGTTTTGCCGACGCCGGTCGGGCCGCTGAACAGGAAGGCGCCGATCGGTTTCTGCGGATTGCCGAGGCCTGAGCGTGACATCTTAATCGCGCGGGCGAGCGCGTCGATCGCTTCGTTCTGGCCGAATACAACGTTCTTCAGATCGCGGTCGAGATTGCGCAGCGCATTCTTATCGTCGCTCGACACCGAGCGCGGCGGGATGCGTGCGATCTTGGCGACGATTTCCTCGATCTCGCCCTTGCCGATGACTTTTCTCTGGCGCGATTTCGGCAGAATCCGCTGCGCCGCGCCGGCTTCGTCGATTACGTCGATGGCTTTGTCGGGCAGATGACGGTCGTTGATATAGCGCGCCGCAAGCTCGACGGCGCTCGTGATCGCGGCGGCGGAATACTTGATGCCGTGGTGCTGTTCGAAGCGCGACTTGAGGCCCTTGAGGATTTCGATCGTTTCGGGAATCGAAGGCTCGACGACATCGATTTTCTGGAAGCGCCGCGACAATGCATGATCCTTTTCGAAAATCTGGCGAAACTCGTTGAAAGTCGTCGCGCCGATGCACTTGAGCTGACCCGAGGAGAGCGCGGGCTTCAACAGATTCGAAGCGTCGAGCGTGCCGCCCGAAGCGGCGCCGGCGCCGATCAGCGTGTGGATTTCGTCGATGAAGAGAATCGCGTTATCGGTTTCGATCAATTGCTTGAGCACGGCCTTGAGACGCTGCTCAAAATCGCCGCGGTATTTCGTGCCGGCAAGTAAGGCGCCCATGTCGAGCGCATAGACCTGGGCGTTTCCCAGCACCTCCGGCACACGGTTTTCCACGATCCGGCGCGCGAGACCTTCGGCAATCGCGGTTTTCCCAACGCCCGCTTCCCCAACGAGCAGCGGGTTGTTCTTACGCCGGCGGCACAAGGTTTGGATGACGCGTTCGACTTCCTTGTCGCGCCCGATCAGCGGATCGATCTTTCCGACGAGTGCGGCCTGATTCAAGTTCTGCGTGAAGTTTTCGAGCGCACCGCCCGTGCCAGGAGACTCCTGCTCGGTTTCGCTTTGTTCGGCATCCGCTTTTTCACCGCTGCCCGTGGATTTGCCGCCTTGCTGCGGCGTTTTGGTGACGCCATGCGAAATGAAATTCACGATATCAAGCCGCGTGATGCTCTGACGGCTCAGGTAATAAACCGCGTGCGATTCCTTTTCGCCGAAAATCGCAACGAGTACATTCGCGCCGGTGACTTCCTTTTTCCCCGAGGACTGGACATGCAGGATCGCGCGTTGAATCACGCGCTGGAAGCCGAGCGTTGGCTGCGTATCGATCTCCTCGCTGCCGCCAACTGTCGGCGTGTGCTCGGAGATGAACTGGGTGAGATCGCGGCGCAACTCTTCGATATTCGCGGCGCAGGCGCGCAATACTTCGGCCGCCGATGGGTTGTCGAGCAGCGCGAGCAGCAGATGTTCGACCGTGATGAACTCGTGTCGTTTTTGCCTCGCCTCCACAAACGCCATGTGCAGGCTGACTTCAAGTTCTTGGGCAATCATTTCAATTTTCCTCCATCACGCACGCGAGCGGGTGCTGGTGCTGCCGCGCAAAAGCACTCACCTGTTCAACCTTGGTGGCTGCGATGTCCTTCGGAAACACGCCGCATACGCCCCTGCCTTCCCTATGTACTTGGAGCATGACGCGTGTCGCATGTTCACGATTCAACGCGAAAAACTTCTGCAGCACGACCACAACGAAATCCATCGGCGTGAAATCGTCGTTCAGAAGGAGTACCTTGAAGAGCCGAGGCGGCCTGACTTTAGCCTTCTCAGCCTCGAGGACGAATTCGGGCTGCTTTTTCGTCACCATGCGGCCCATTCTAATCACTCCTCTTGATTCATCAAGCTGCGGTAAGCGGCGTTTTTCACCATTATTTGCACGAAATTGCAATTGCCGAGGCGCCGTTCACAAGCACTTGATTTCAATGAAAAATTCATAATGATTTTCTTGCGAAAAAACGTGTGAATGTTGGTTTACGTAGGAAATTCAGTGTGCTAGCACGTTGACGCCGCCTGACCTCCAGCGTAGAACCCGTCGCAGTGCGCGCAGATATGTGCAACGCCACCTCCCAGAGTTTTTCGGCTTTATGGCGAGACGTATGTGCAACGCACGGGGTACCGGGATACACCGGAGTAATTAGGAAGTGAGACACAGTAGGATAAAGGAAGAAAGAACATGGCTACAGGCACGGTTAAGTGGTTCAACGACGCCAAAGGATTCGGATTTATCACCCCGGACGATGGCAGCGAAGATTTATTTGCACATTTTTCCGCCATCAATATGAATGGCTTCAAGTCGCTCAAAGAGGGTGAGAAAGTAAGTTTCGAAGTTTTGCAGGGCCCCAAAGGCAAGCAGGCTTCGAATATCCAGAAAGCGAACTGAGGTTCGATTTTCCGGGTTGTCAGCAAAGCCCGCCCGAGTGGCGGGTTTTGTTTTTATGGCATTCGGATAAAACGAATATATGGCGCGTTTGATTCTTTTCAATAAACCATTTGGTGTGCTGAGCCAGTTTACCGGGGAAGTCGGGCAACGCACGCTTGCCGATTTCTCCTTGCCGGAAAATGTTTACGCGGCAGGCCGTTTGGATGCCGATAGCGAAGGATTGCTGCTGCTTACGGACAATGGAGCGCTACAGCACAAGCTGGCCGATCCGCGGCATAAAGCGCTCAAAACCTATCTGATTCAAGTCGAAGGCGTGCCGGACGAAGCGGCAATCGAACGCTTGCGGCAGCCGCTCGATCTGGGCGATTTCATCACGCGGCCCTGCCACGCCCGTCGGGCGCCCGAACCCGAATGGTTATGGCCGCGCGACCCTCCCGTGCGGTTCCGTAAAACGGTGCCGACGGCCTGGCTCGAAATTCAGCTTAGCGAAGGCAAGAACCGGCAGGTGCGGCGGATGAGCGCGCGCGTTGGTTATCCCACCCTGCGCCTGGTGCGCACGGCAATAGGCGATTGGACGCTGGCGGGATTGCAGCCCGGCGAGTGGAGGGAGGCCGAAATTCCAGGAAGCTGGCTTCAGGCGGAAAACCGAACCGGATCGATTTCAAACAAGCGTGAGCGGACGCATAAATCTCCCAGCAAATTTGCCGGTAACATGCGCGCTCGTTAATGACTTGAAATGTGGCGCGAAATGAAAAGACTGGTTTGTGCGTTGTTGGGGCTTTTCTCGGCCTCCTGCACCTGGGCGGAATCGATGCCCAAAATCGAACTGTCGATCGGCATGTATCGGATCGATGCCGAAGTCGCGGTGACTGAAGAAGATCGCATGCTCGGCTTGATGTACCGGACGAAGATGCCACCCGAGCATGGCATGCTGTTCGTATTCGACCAGGCCGCGACGCACTGCATGTGGATGAAAAATACCCGGCTGCCGCTTTCGGTTGCGTTTCTCGATGAAACGGGGCGGATTCTCAATATTGAGGACATGGCGCCGCAAACCGAGGACAGCCATTGCGCGGTCAAGCCCGCACGCTTCGCGCTCGAAATGAACCGGGGATGGTTCAAAGAAAAAGGTCTTGAAGCGGGGCAACGTATCGACGGGATCGAACGCGCGCCGAAGCCGCAGTGATGCAAGGCATCATACGCGTTAGGTAGATGAGCGCATACGGATCATGCATGATTTCAGTTGCGGGCGGCAGAATGCCGCCCCTACGTATCATCCTGATTTTGCAAACAGATTGTAGGGGCGGCATTCTGCCGCCCGCCCCAAAAACAAACTGGCCGCCTCGAAAGGCGGCCAGTTTGCTATAGCGACAGTTACAGTTCAGAAGATATTACTGTTTCTTCGAACGCAGACGGGCGCCAGCCAAACCCAGCAGGGCCAGTCCAACCAGGGCCAGCGACTGCGGCTCGGGTGTTTCGTTGTAGGTCGTCAACTTGGTCGAAGTTAGGTACAGTTGTTCATCCCCAGCGTTGAGCGACATGCCCGTGCAGTCTCCTCCCGCCGCAGCCCATGTCGGATCGCAACCCATGGACATTTGCAGATGCAAAGTGTAGCCGGTGCCATCGGCCAAGGCGTCAAGGTAGTCGTTCAGGACCGGGAACATCGCTGCATACGAGGCGTCGTTGGTCCCCAGGTTGTGGTCGATCGTGTAAGCCTGTGTGCCATCGCAAGCCTGGAGCGAGAGATCGGCGGCGAGACACACGGTGCCGCCTGATTGGACATAGTCGGTGCCTAAAGCGGCCATCTCTGGCGTCTCGATATCACCCAGGTTGGCGGTTGGGTCCCCTTGCGGCACGCCACCCATACCATAGGGCGCTCCGCCATTGGTCAGATACAGATACTGGATGCCGTCGACGCTGAGATCCACGACGTTGCCATTGGGATCGGTAACCCACAGCTTCGCCCAGATCGCCAGGTTTTCGTCTGCCCCTCCCGATGATTTTGTTTGGTTGTTGTCAAATAAGAAGACCGGCGCGCCATCGGGGCCGACGAAAGTCTTGAGCGCAGCGAGATCCGCGTCCCAGGTATAGCTGAGGTTGTTGGCGATCGTTGCATCGGGCGTCGGGGGCGTCGCGCCAGTCGGTCCCGTGGTGGAGTTTCCGGTGCTCGCGAACGGCGTAGATCCGCTTGGCGCCCCGTAGGCGTTATCGAAGCCGGCCGGATTGGTGGTCACCTTGGTGCCGTTGGAGCCGGTATAAATCACCACATCCTGCTGAATTTGGCCCGGGGACGACGGCATGTAATAGGGATTGCCGTTCTGAAGCCCGACGCCAGGGTTCTGCAGGGCGTACCACTGAGCCAGGATCGGCAATGAGTAGACGTTCGCATTGCCGTAAGTGAAATACTGCTGGCTGTAGGGGGGGGTATCTAAATCCACTGGCTGCGCGCTCGCGAACGAGGAGCAGACCAACGCCGCCGTCAGTGCAACCAGCTTGTGCGGCTTTGTGAAGTTGCGTGCCATTTTTGTCTCCCGAACAAAGATATAAAAAAATATTTCCAATGAATCAGTTTCCCCCTAGCAGTTCTCGTGCCAGCAAAAATTTGCTGTATTAACAAAGGATTACGCTCTGTGTATCGGAGTGTGTAAGTGCTGCCGACGCACTAAAGCGGTGTAGAACGGGTATTGCTGCGTTTCGATTCGTTTTGTCCTGGGTGTGCGCCAAGAGACGTATTGCCTCTCTTGCTGTCTGGAAAGGCTTTGCTGGAGCCGCTTTGAGGAGATGGATGCCGGATGTTGGAAGCATTTATTGAACGTTTTTTATGAACTTGTTATTCAAAACCGTTTCCGTCAAATTCTTCGACAGTGGTTTAAGCGCATCTGTCAACCGTCCCGTTCACGCTTAAGCTCAACCCGTGCGTGGTGAGTCACCCCTAGGGTTTCTTCGCCACCAATCGGGGGGGGGGGGTTTTGAACCAATTTAGAACTAATTCCGTACATTCGCGCGAAGCGCGGGAGGAATTTCGTGGGGGCGGTATTTTGCCGTCCGCAATTGCCATTTTGATCGGAGGCGGGCGGCAGAATGCAACCCCTACGCCGGATATGTATGCGTGTGAATCAACCCGTGCTCAGCGCGTAATCTGGGCATAAAACATGGGTAGGCGGGCGGGCAGTTCTTCGGCCTTGCGGATCACGGCAAAGCCGGCTGGGCCAAAGATGTGCGGCAGATAGCTCGCGCCTTCCCGGTCGATCGTGACGCAAAAAGGCGTCAGACCGTGGCGGCGCGCTTCGATGACCGCCATGCGGGTGTCCTCGATACCGTAGCGGCCGTCGTACAGGTCGAGGTCGTTCGGTTTGCCGTCCGACAGAATCAACAGAATGCGCCGCGCCGCTGTTTGCGCGTCGAGCAGCGTGGTCGCGCGGCGGATCGCCGCGCCCAGGCGCGTGTAATAACCGGGGCGGATTGCCGTCACCCGGCCGCGGACACGGTTGTTGAAGTGCTCGTCGAAATGCTTGAAATAATGAAAGCGCACATTGCCGCGCTTGATCGACGAAAAACCGCACAGCGCGAAGCGGTCGCCGGTGGCGGACAGGGCTTCGCCGAACAGCAGCAGGGCGTCGCGGATGACGTCGATGACGCGCGCGGTGTCGGAGACCCAGGTGTCGGTCGAGAGCGACAGGTCGGCCAGCGCGAGACAGGCGAGATCGCGCTCGCGCCGCTCCAGCGCAAGGTAAAGCTGCTCGGATGGATGGTGGCCGCAGGCGCGGTCGGTCGCAGCGCGTACCGCCGCGTCGAGATCCAGCTCGGAACCGTCGGGTTGGGTTTTCAGCCAACGGCGGCCGGGTTGCAATGCGGCGAATTGCTGGCGCAGGCTACGCGCGCTGCGACGCAGGCGCTCGGGCAACGGTGTCGGGGCGGCGCGCGGATCGTTTGGGTTGGCGACCATTTCCTGCACACGCACATAATCTTCGCGCAGCAAGCGTTTGCGGTAATCCCATTCGGGCAGGGGAATGCCATCGCCGAGCACGGCATCGTCCTCGGCGGCGGAGGGTAAATCGAGGTCGAAACGTATTTTCGAGGCGACGCGTTCGCCGCTGCCGATCAGCGAAAGATGGTCGAGATTGGCTGCTGCCGCGGCGGCGTCGGGGTCCGCGTCGTCATCCAGACTGCGGTCGACTTTGATGAACTCGGCGACCGAGAGCAGGCTTTCGGCGCGAAGCAGCATGAGCAAGCCGTGTTTTTTCTCCGGCGGTTTGACCCGCTCGGCACGATGGGCGCGTTTTTCATCTTTCCCCGTCGTGGAACCGCTGCCTTGTTCTGTGTGTGTGCGCACGGGCTCCGGGGCATGCTCGTGCGCGGGGGCGAGCCAGAGCGGGATCGGCATGGCCGGCGGCGCATTGCGCGGCACGGCGGGCAGATGGGTCACGCTGCCCGGCGCTTCGAGCGCGCGGCGCAAGGCACGCTCGCGTTCGGCTTCGGCGGGCGGGAGCCGGGCCGGGTCGAGACGGGAGGCCAGGGTCGCGGCAACCAGGCGGCGGTAGCGCCCGGCGAAACCGGGCCAGGTGCGCAGAACATGCAGCGTGGCGGATTGGTTGCGGTGCAGTTCGGCGTCGGGGCTGAAGTCCGGCTGTGTTTCCGACTCCTCGGTCAAGGCAAAGGCGGCGGCGAGCGCGGCCAGCCATAAATACAGATCGTGGTTGAGTGCGCGTTGCGGAAAGATGCTGATTTCCGGCGGCAGCCGCAGCGTGGTGTCGTCGATGCGCGCGCGCGCGGTTTTTTCGCCGCTGCCTGCGAGGCGGGCAAGCAGGCTGCGCCGGGCGCCGTGAGAGTCGTGAGTAGCGGCTGCCAGACGCAAACCGCCGTCGCCGCCGAGCGCACGGAAAAGCACGCCCGCGGTGCGTTCGATTTCTTTCAGCGTGACGGCCGCGCCGGGATAGCTCGTTCCCGCTGCCCGGGTAATCAGGCGGTGCCAAAGTTTGCCGACGGCTTCTTCCATTTGGTATCAACGCCCGAAAGTGGCGGCGGCGACTTCCATCAAGGCTTCCGCGATCTCCGCGTCGTCGGTCAGGCTTTCGACGATGGCCGCGCGGCAGGCCGCGACCGGGTCCATGCCGTCCTTGATCAGGAGCGCGGCATAAACCAGCAGGCGCGTGCTGGCGGCTTCTTCGAGATCGTGTTCCTTGAGCGCGCGCAGACTGCCCGCGATCGATACCAGACGCCGGGCAAGATCGGCGTCGCAGCCGGCTTCGCCAATGAGAATCGCCGCTTCGCGCGCGGGCGAGGGAAAGTCGAAGCGCAGGCTGACGAAACGCTGCCGTGTCGAAGGCTTCATGCCTTTGAGCAGATTCTGATAACCGGGGTTGTACGACACCACGAGCATGAAAGCCGGTGGCGCTTGCAGCAGTTCTCCGGTGCGTTCGATTGGTAACAAGCGGCGGTCGTCGGCCAACGGGTGCAGCACGACGGTGGTGTCCTTGCGCGCTTCGATCACCTCGTCGAGATAACAGATGCCGCCTTCGCGCACCGCCCGGGTCAGCGGGCCGTCACACCATTGCGTGTGCCCGTCGCCGAGTAGATGGCGGCCGATGAGGTCGGCGGCGGTTAAATCGTCATGGCAGGCCACGGTGTATAGCGGCAGATTCAGGCGGGCCGCCATATGGGTGACGAAACGGGTTTTGCCGCAGCCGGTCGGGCCCTTGATCAGAAGCGGCAGGCGATTCTTCCAGGCATGCTCGAAAAGCGTGATTTCGTCGCCGGCCGGCTCATAAAAGGGAAGCATGTGATGTTCGGTTTTCATCGCGGTAATCCGCTCCAGTAAGCAATCGCGATCAATGACCACACCGCGATCATCCAGCCCGGCACAACGATCCGCCATAACAGCGGCGCGTGGCGCAGAGCCATGTAATCGAGAATGATCACGCTGCCCTTGATCTGCGATATGACCGCGAGCAGTGCGACGATCCCGATCCCGGCCGCACCCTCTTCGCCAATCGCGAGCGTGAGTAGCGTTCCGGCGATGAGCAGCAGCCAAAGCCAGGTGGCGCGTGCGGGGCTGCCATGAAGGCTGGACATCGGGCGGGCTCCTCAGTGAATCACGTAAACCAGCGGGAAAAGGACCAGCCACACCAGGTCCACCATGTGCCAATACGCCGCGCCGCTTTCCAGACCGTTCATGTCATTCGGCCGGTAGCGGCCGGCGCGCGCGCCCAGCCATAAGGCGGAAAGAATCACCAGGCCGAGGAGAACATGCATGAAATGGAAAAAGGTCAGCGACAGATAGAACATGTGAAAAGGGCTGCTGGACAGCGTGACGCCCCGCTCGAACGCGGCGCTATATTCATGCAGCTTTATGACGATAAAACCCACGCCGCAGGCAATCGCCGCGACCAGCCAGCGCGCGCACGGCGCGGGAGCCGAACGTTCGGCGGCCTGCACGGCGCGCACGACGAAATAGCTCGATGTCAGCAACAGCATGGTGTTGATCGCGCCGGTGATGCGATTGAGCGCTTGTTGCTCGTGCGTGAACAATTCGATGTGATGGGCGCGCGTGAAGGCATAGGCGGCGAAGAATGCGCCGAAGGCGAGCAGTTCGGCGAGGATGAAAATCCAGATCGCCAGATCGCCGGCTAAACGAGGCGTGCCGGCCGGTGGCGTGTCGAGAGAGGGGAGGGGAGTGTCGGCGGCAAGCATGAGAGCCGGTCCAGGATGGGTAGTACAACGGACTTAACAGAGAACAGCGCGGTTTGCGCCGGAGCCCCCGGAGCGATCCAGGGGCTTTCTCAGGCGCTCAGGCGGTCGCCGCCTTCTTGTCTCCTCCGATGAAGAAGCTTGCGATATAAACCACCAGGCCGATCAGGAACATCACGCCGGTCCATTCACGCAGCCAGTAGAACACCATGATCTGATCCTGCGTGGCCATGTACGATAGCGGCGTCGCGGAAATCCGCTGTAGCCACACTTGCAGGATGCCGGCGCCGGTGAGGAACAGGGTGATGAAAACGATTGCGACTGTCATCAGCCAAAACCCCCACATTTCCACCACTTGCGCTTTGTCCGAATTGGCGGCGCGGCCGCGCAGGATCGGCATGGCATAGCTGATCATGCACAGCACGACCATCACATAGGCGCCGTAAAACGCCATGTGTCCGTGGGCGGCGGTGATCTGGGTGCCGTGGGTGTAGTAATTCACCGGCGCCAAGGTGTGCAGGAAGCCCCACAGCCCTGCACCGAGGAAGGACATCACGCCGGTGCCGAGCGCCCACAAGGTGGCGGCGCGGTTGGGATGCTCGCGGCGGCGGCGGCTCACCATGTTGAAGGCGAACACCGTCATGGCGAAGAACGGAATCGGCTCCAGCGCGGAAAACACCGAGCCCCACCATTGCCAGTATTCCGGCGTGCCGATCCAGTAGTAGTGGTGGCCGGTGCCGATCACGCCGGTGACCAGGGTCAGCGTAATGATGACGTAGAGCCACTTCTCGATCACTTCGCGGTCGACGCCGGTGACCTTGATCAGCACGAAGGCAAGCAGCGCGCCGAGGATCAGTTCCCAAACGCCTTCAACCCACAGATGCACGACCCACCACCAGTAAAACTTATCCAGCACGAGGTTGTCCGGGTTGTAGAACGAGAACAGGAAGAACACCGCCAGCCCCCACAAACCGAGCAGCAGCACCATGCTGATCGCCGTCTTGCGCCCTTTCAGCACGGTCATCGTGATATTGAACAGGAAGGCCAGGGCGACGACGACGATGCCGACTTTGGTGATCAGCGGCTGTTCGAGGAATTCCCGTCCCATCGTGGCGAGCAGATCGTTCCCGGTCAACTTTGCGAGCGTCGCGTAAGGCAGCGCCAGGTAACCGACGACGGTTAGCGCGCCGGCGACGAGGAAAATCCAGAACATCACGAGCGCCAGTTTCGGGCTGAACAGCTCGGTTTCGGATTCCTCCGGCACCAGGTAATAGGCCGAGCCCATGAAGCCGAACAACAGCCAGACGATGAGCAGGTTGGTGTGCACCATCCGGGCGATGTTGAACGGTATCGCGGGGAACAGAAAATCGCCGATGACGTACTGTAGACCCATGATCAGGCCGAACAGGATTTGGCCGACGAAAAGCCCGATTGCGGCGATGAAATAGGGCTTGGCGACCGCTTGAGTTTTGTATTGCATGGTTTGAATCCCCTCAAGGACTAGCTCGGGATGGCGGGCTCAGCCTTCGATATTTGGCGGCCAGTTGGAGGTGTTGATCTCGGAGGAGTACTTGAGAAACTCCACGAGATTGTCGAGATCAGCGTCGCTGAAGTGGAATTGCGGCATCTGCCGGCGGCCTGGTACGCCGGTCGGCTGGGCCTTGATCCAGGCTTTGATGAACTCTGGGCCGCGGCGCTTGTAGACATTGCCGAGTTCAGGCGCGAAATAGGCGCCTTCGCCGAGCAGGGTATGACAGCCGATGCAGTTGTTCGTCTCCCACAGTTTCTTCCCCGCGGCGACCGCGGGCGTCAACTTGGCCCGGTTGTCGCGCTGCGGTAGCTCGCGGGTGGTATTGAAGGTCAGCGCAAGAAACAGCAGGAAAAAGAACACCGTCCCGCCGTAAAAAATATTGCGCGCCATCGCTTTGGTGAATATGCCGCTCATGAAATGATCCTCATTGTGCTGGTTTCCCGTCTTTGGGCGGGAGCTCCGGAGTTGAAGATGTAAAGATTTTGAATCTTTAGTTCGGGCGGGCTCCATGACCTGTATCAAAATCTCACAATGGAGATAGCCCGGCGAGGGATGCCAAGACGAAAGAACTAGTTCTTTTGGAATTGCGGCTGCCCGATCGATCTAGCCGTTCGAATGCGAAAGACCGGGAGAAACGTCGCGCTTCATTTCGATCAAGAAATACCGCTATCGCGGGCGCTAGGATCGCCGGCGGCTCACGTTAAGCGCCTGGTGCGAGCCGCGAATATTCCACAAATTTATAGAGCAAACATGAGCAGCGCGGTACTTCCGACAATCGATGCCGATGAGGAGCCCCAGCCTGAACTCCAGCCCCAGCGCTGGACACGGCGCATTCCGGGCAATCACGGGATCTGGGTCGGCGTCACCTGTGAATTCGTCGAGTTCCTTGTGCTATTCACGGTTTATTTCGTCGCCCGCGCCCATTTCCCCGATCAGTTCCGTCAAGGCGCGGCGCGGCTGTCGGTCGTTGCCGGCACCACGATCACGCTGCTGATGGTCACCAGCAGCTTTTTTATTGCCTGCTCGGTCGCGCGGATACGCGCGGGACACCGCCGTGAATCGATCTATTGGCTGATCGGCGCGTTAGTCATCGCGCTCGGTTATCCGCTGACGAAGTATTTCGAAATCCAGTGGAATCTGGCGCACGGCATCAACGGCAAGGCGGGCATCTTCTTCACGGTTTACTACTACCTGACCTTTACCCATCTGGTGCATGGCTCCTGGGGCATTCTCGGGCTTTCCTGGGTGCTCGGGCGTCATTTGGTCGGCGGCTATACGCCGGAGCAGTACAACGGGCTCGAAGCGCTGGCGAGTTATTGGCATGCCACGGACATCATCTGGCTGATTATTTTCCCGCTCTTCTACGTATTGGCCTGAGCATGAAAACTGATCCCGATCATTCGACCTTGACGACATCGGTGACGCCGCTGTTTTTTGCCTGGCTGGGTCTCCTCGCGCTCACGGGTTTCAGCCTGTGGCTGGCGCGCTGGTCGGGGCACGCCGCGTGGCTTCAGTTGCCGGTGGCCGCAATCATATGGTTCAAGGGATGGATCGTTGCGCGGTTTTTCATCGAAACCCGCTTAGCGCATCCGTTCATCGCCTGGGTCGTACGGGTCTTCATCGTTTGCGTGCCGCTCGCGTTGATTCTGACGGTATGGCTCGGCGAGCGCTTCGCTTCTTAGCGTGGTTGGCCTGCTGCGGACCAGGAACTGCGCCGATTTGATTGTGCTTCCTCATCAGACGTCAGTTGGGGCGGTCTTCCAAACATCCTGTGCCAAGACGATGAGCATTTCATGCCGCTTCTCGATGGACGAGGCATCCCATGACGGGAACACTTCCAGCTTTGCGTTGATCCTGGAGATAGAAGTGTTCTGTCCAACATCTGTCAGTTCAACCAAGCTGCGGGTCAAGTAATTGCCGCTTTTGCGGTATTCGACCTGTTTCGCCGCGTAGAAGTCATTACTCGCGACGATATTGATGGGTTTCTCCAGCAAGGTCAGGTTGCCCAGCCGGTTTACATAGTCGTCGTAGGCAGCCCCCGGATTTTCGTTCTCCCACTTGACGCGCAGTTCCGCTTTTGGTGTGCCAGGCAGAATGTGTTCGATCTCCAGATTAGTGAACGGCTCTAGATTGCCCCGCGTCTTCAAGCCGCAGAAAGCCATTTCGACGTGCTGCGTTAGCCGTGCCAGCAGGTAGCGTGTCCGGTACTTCTGCATCGAATACAACGTAAAGCGCCGTAGCGCATCGAGCAATTCCTGCGATTTACCCGCCATGTTCGTGTCGAAGCGGTTGGTGATGAAGGCGTTGAGCTGTTCCTTCTGTTTCACTGGATCAGTAACAGCGGCAATGTCGCGCAGTTCGTCGGCCCATTGGGAGAAGTTGCGCTCCAGATCTTTGGTCGGCGTCTTGGTAAAAATGTAGTAGAAAAGGAAGCTCTCCAACTGCGCCACAAAATGGTCGAACAACGGCTTCGGGAAACTGGCCGCTGCCAGCAGCAGGACGTAGTGCAAGCTGAAGGCTCCGCCTGCCAGTCGCTTGAGGCTGTCCATTACAAGACTAGGCTTGTCGTCGTTACCCTGTCCGCTGGCGAACGCAAGGTAGTGCTCGACGTTGCGGATGACCTTGCGCACGAACTCGAAGGGCTTGCCTGCGTAGTCACACAGCGCCGCGTTTTCCTTGTCCACGAACCAGTCGTAGATTTCGTCCTCGCGCACTACCGCGTCGCCACGGTCATTCTTGATGACGTAGTTCGCCATCAGGAAGTAGCGCAGGAAGCGCAGCGGCTTTTCTTTCTCCTTCTCCAGTGGCTTGGTGATCTTCTTCCACTCATCCTTGAGCTGGGTGAACTGCGCCTGCTTCACCTGCGTGAACAGCAAGTTTTTCAGCAAATCCATCGGGTTGAGGCCGACGCCACGCTCGTTGATGGTTTCGAAAATCTTCAGGGCGCTGCTCACGTCTGTGGAGATCTGAATAAACACCACGTTGTTGGCTAGATAACCCCAATACTTCTTCAGCTTGGCCGGACTGTCGTAGTTGTCCTTCAGGTAGCGGTACAGCGTGCTGTAGGCGTTGGTTAAGTTTTCCAGCGACCCGAAGCTGGCGATGCCCGATGATTGAATGCCCGTTTGCACGGACTCCGGATCGGTGTCCAGCTCTACCAGTTTGGTGATGACCTCGCCCGCGTTCTCGTAGCGCGGCTCCAGCTTCAAGCTGGTTCGCGTCTCGCCGTCGCTGTCCGTATAGCTGGTCGAAATCAAGCTGCTGACGGTTTGCCGCTGTGGCTCACCCTGAAACAAGTGCTTCAACGCGCACAGCAGCAGGAAGAACGTGGTCAAACGTTGCTGCCCGTCGATGACCTCGTAATGGTTCTTCTGGTCAGTCGGTGACACCAGCACGGTGCCGATGAAGTATTCCCGCGTCGTCCCCGCATCGATCTGCTCGTTGATGTCCTCAAGCAACTGGTGCACTTCCTTGTCCGTCCAGACGTACTCGCGCTGGTAGTCAGGGATGATATAAAAGCACTCCCGAAACGCTTCTTCGATGCTGTACTTGTGGTTCTCTATTCGTGCCATGCTTTTTATTCCTTGATCCCTGAATCGCGCGCCATTACGCCTGCCACCAGTCAGATGCTGCTCCGAAGATCGTAAACAGTTTCTTAGCCGCCCAGTTCAAAACGATAAGCGCCGGGCTTGCCGCTCGGCTGGACCCATTGATTCGCCACCGCCGGCAGCCGCTGCATTAGGCTTGGATCGCCCTCGATCGTGCCGGAAAAATGCCAGACTCCACTTGGCTCCCAATGGCCTTCCCCTTGCAGGCGGGCGTCCCCCGTAAGCGTCGTAAGCGCGAAGTGCAGGCGGCCGGTTTCGCCCTGCGTCGTGAGCTGATAATCCCCGAGCGTGCGGTTGCGCAAAACGTCGACGCTCGCGTTGGTCCAGCGTAGATCGAAATGGCCGTTGCAATGGAACTCCCAAGTGCAGCGCCATTGCTGCGATTCGAGGCGCAGATCGCCGCGCCAGCCGAGGTGGGCGAAAGTGTTCGGAATCCGTTCGAGCAGAAAACGCGCCGGCGCGGCGAAACTCAAGCCATCCGCGCGCCAGCCATGCGGGCCGATGCCGATTTCGCCGGCCGGACGATTGTCCGCGGTAAGCGTCCAGGCCGTTTCCGCCTGCAAAAGCCGTTGCGGACGCCAGCGCCAGCTCAGCGTGGTCCAGGGCAGGGCGCGGCGGCTTTGCGGGTCGATCGCGACGAGCGCGCCCTGGCCGTTCCACAGGCTGCCTTCGATTGCCGTCAGGCGGATCGCGCCGTCTGTGGCGTGTTCAAGCGCACTGTCCGCGAGCCAGGCGGGAGCCTGCGCGATCAGCGCAAGCGGCAACAGAACCAGGAATAAAGCGATTCGGAGCAACATTGATTAGAGCTGTTTTTGTTTAATTGCACACACTCAACTACCTCAAAATTTATAGGTTGGTGGTGAGCCGCAGGCGAACCCCAACAGAGCAGCGATACACAACCACAATCGCCTTATCCCTGCCGCCCCATGTTGGGGTTCGCTGCGCTTACCGCCAACCTATACATGGCGGCGGAAGAAAAAATGTCCCGGATCAAATCAAAAATGCTCTAGTGTTCGCCCGATCCTAGTTCGGCTTCGATCCGAACCCCCGCGCCGTCGCGATTCGCGTTCAGGCGCACGATGCGCAGGCCGGAATCGCGCTGCATTTCCGCCAGCCATTCGATGACCGGATCAAAGCCGCCGCTGCCGTTGATGCGGATGCTATCCGTTCCCGGCTTGACCTCGATGTTCAGCCCGCGCGCCTTGGCGCTGTTCTCCAGCGTTTTGGCCGCGCTCGCGGGGGCCGGCGCGCTGCGCGGCGGCTCGCGCTGGAGCCGTTCGAGTTCGGCGGCGGCGTCGCGCATCGCCGCAAGCTGGGCTTGCGCGGCAGGCAGCGCGGCGCTGAGGCGCTGACGTTCCGCGCGGGTCCAGTCGACGAGCGACCACAGCAAGGCCACGAGCACGACCGCGCTCATCACGGCGAGCATGAGCCGTTCGCGCGGCGCACGCGCATTCCAGGCGGCGCGGGCTTGCCGCAACAGGGTAAGGAGGTGCTTCATTTACCGATCTCCCGGCGCAGGGCGAGTTTGCCGTCGGCCAATTTTCCGGCCGCGAGGCCGCGCGCCTGAAGGCGTTTGACGATGGCGTCGGTATCGCCGGCGGCTTGCGCGGCGAGTGTGAGTTCGAGGCGGCCGGCTTCGTAGCGCATGTCGCTGACGGCGTCGCGCGCATCTGCGCCGAGCGCTTCGCCGACCGAGGCCAGCAGGGCGAGCAGATCGTCGTCGCCGAGCAAACCGCGCGTACGGCGGATCTGGTTGAGTTGGCTGCGCATTTGAGCCGGGGCGTCGACGAGCGGCTGATTCGGGAATGCGCTGCGGAACACGGTTTGCATTTTTGCGCGCGCTTCGCTGAGTTGCTGGCGCTGCCACAGCACTTCACCGAGCGAGGCCAACAAACTCAGCGCCACGACGCCGCCGAGCAGCATCAGCGGCGCTTTGAGCCGCTTGAACGCCGCGCCGCCCTGGCCGGCGGGGCGGAATTCGCCTTGCAGGATGTTCGTTCCCGGCGCGAACTGCGCCCAGCGGTAGGCGGGGCCAAGCTCCACCGGCATGCCGAGCGCGTTTTCCCAGGCGTGTGCGTCGATAGCCGGCGCTTCGGGCGCGTAGCGCAGGACGAGCTTGGCCGGGAGCCGCGTGGCCGTGCGCGCCGTTTGCGCGGCGGCGAGCAGGGCGGGCGGAACTTCGCCGCCGGCGAGGTCGATCGCGAAGGCATTTGCACCGGTTCCGCGCAGGATGCCGTGCGTTGTGGCGATGTCGAGTTGCCAGATGCCGTCTTGTGGCGCATCGGTTTCCAGTTCGGACTGCATGTGCTGCGGTGCTCGGCCGAGCGCCGCGAGCTGGGCGAGGAGCTGGCGCAGCCGTTCGCGCGCGACGACGATCACCCGCGCCTGTTCGCCGTCGTGATCGGTGAGGCGGAAATGCTGGCTGTCCGGTTCCTGCACGAGCTGGTCTTCGAACGCGAAACGCAGCAGGCGTTCCTGCTCGCGTTTGGACGCTTTGGGCAGCCGCGCGCTGAGCCAGACGCTCTGCGCGCCGGCCAGCAAGACTTCGCAGCGCTGCGCGGCGGGCCAATGGCGCGGTTCGCTGTGGCCTTCCGAGACGGGCAGGCCGTTCGCGCCGAGCAGCGCCCATTGGCAGGACGGCTGTTCGGGCCAGTGCTCGTCGATATACAGGCGGAGAATGCTCATAGGATCTGTTGCCAAACGATGTTCGGCCAATTTTGGGACGGATTGTCGGGTGCGCCGCGGTCGAGCAGGACTTGCATGCGCGTCACGGCCGAGCCGAATTTTGCGCGGCCCGAGGCCAAAAAGTATTGGCTGCCGACCGAGAGGTAACTTGCGGGGTTGCCGGGAAGCTGCAAATCCTGATTGTTGGCCACAAAAGTGGGTATGTCGATGTATGCAGCCGTGTTGCGGTTGCTCACGATCTGGCGCGCGCGGTCGAGCGTCACGGCCGGGGCGTTCGGGTCGCCGATCCGTCCGAGCGCGCTCAGGACGGCCGCGAGCACTTCGGCGCTCGCGGTATTCACATTCAGCAGTGCGCCCGGTTTGACCGCGGTGACGAAAGGCTTGATGCGTTCGACGAGCGCGCCGTCGAAGCCCGGAACCTGGATCAGTTCGTCCGGCGTCACGAGCGGCGCGTTGGGCGGAACGCTGTTATTCGGCAGCGCGGGCTGATAGGCGTCGTTCGGCTCGCTCGCCGCATCGATCCATAGGCGCAGATTGCTGGCCAGCAGCGTGGCCTGCCCGGCCGGTTCGCCAGCGATTTGCAGCAGTTCGATGAAGGCGTTCTCGCCCGGAATGTTGCGCGCGCCGCTGGCGTCCACGAGTGAGTTCAGATTGAAGCGGCCCGAGAGGTCTTCGATTTCGCCGCTGACTTCACCCTCGTCCACGGGCGTTGGCGGAATCTTCGTCGCCCAGGTTTCGCCGAGCTGATCGACCGCGCCGGTGCGGCGTTTATCCTCGGCCAGCACATTGCGCGCCCAGTCGATCGCGCCGCGCGCGAGCCAGCGCGCCTGATCGAGATCGTGCCGGCCAGAAACGCTATCGACCGCGAAACCATAAGCGGCCACGATGCCCGCCGCGAGTATGGCGACGAGCGCGACCGTGAGCATCGCCATGATCATGGCGACGCCGCGTTCAGAACCTGTTTGTAATCTTGCTGCGAGGCTGTGATTGGGGCTCATGCGCTGCTCGGAATCCTCATTTATCACTTATAAACTCCGGTTCCTGCGCTGCTCTTCGCCCCGCTGCCAGCCTCTCGCGACAGATTCTAAACAGGTTCTCAGCGTAGCGCGAAGACACGTTTGACGAGGCCCGCATCGGCAAGCTCCAGTTCGATTCTCACACCGGCCGGAAACCGGTCCTGGGTATCCGGCGGCGGCCAGGTGTCGAATTCCTGCCCGGCGGCATTGACGAAGCGCCAGCGCAGGGTTTTGACTTGATCGAGCAGCGCTTCCCCGCTCTGCTGTGCATTGCTGACGTTCGAGGCCGGCATGCGCACGAGCATCAGTCGGTTGTTTTCCACGCGATAGATGCGCCGCTGCAAGCCGCCTTGCGCGCCGTCGAGACGCACTAATTGCAGTTCGTCGCGCTCTTCGCCTTTGACCAAGGTGATCGGCGGAGCGGCTAGCGGAGCATTGTCATATTGCCAGCGCGGTGCGAGCTGGGTCAGATCGTTCTCAATCAATTGCATCACGCGGTCTATCGTGCGCCAGCGGTTGAGCGCCACATCGACGCGCTCCCGGCTGTCGCCCATGCTGCTGACCGCGCGGTAGGAGATCACACCCAGCACGGCGAAGATCGCAATCGCGATCATCAGCTCGATCAGCGTCAGGCCGGTTTGTCTGCGCTGCGCGTTCATTGCAGCGGCCTGACCATAAAGCCCGCCAATTGACTCAAGGCATGACTGTCGTCGCCCGGCCGATACACGCGTACCGTGGTGCGGCGTACCAGTGCGTTCGGCGTATTCTGGACTTCTTCCTTCCACTCAAAGGTATAGCTCGCTTGCTGTTCCGTGCCAGTGTAGGTGCCGGTGTCGAGAAATTCGCCGATGATGCGATGGCTCGCCAGCCGATTCAGCGCGACCCACTCGGCGAGCTGGCGCTCGCGCAGTTCCTGCACATTGCCCGTGGCGAGTCCGACGGCGCGGAAGCCCGCACTTAAGACTATGGCCAGAATCGCGAGCGCGACGAGCACTTCGAGCAGCGTGAAGCCGAGCGCGCGGTTTGTGGGCGGCGGGCTCATGCGGCCGGCCCCTGCGCGAGCGGTTCGAGGATCACGGAGCCGTCGCTGCGCGAACGGTAGATGCGTTGGCCTTCCGGCGTATTCAGTCGCAGCTCGAACTGCGGCATTTCAGCGCCGAATACGAGCGGAGGGCTGGCGTTGGCGGCATGGCCTTCGACGCTCAAGCCCGCCCAGGAGAGCGCTTCGGGCAGCGTGCGCTCGGCGAGCGGATCGCCTTCCGCGATCGGACGCCATTGGCCTTCCGCGTCGAGTTCGCTGAAACGGTAGCGGCCGGGCAGAAATTCCGCCGCAATCGGCGCGCCGTGGGTGGCCGCGCGTTCGCCCGCGGCTTCGAGCACGAGCCGCAGGCGGTCGACCTCGCGCGCCGTTTCGCGCGCCTGCATGCCTTCGATGCTGAAGCTGACCACGGTGGCCGTAATCGCGAGGATCACGAGCACCACGATCACTTCGATCAGCGTGAAGCCGCGGACAGCGCGGCGAGGCGAAGGCGACAAAGACATACTCGGCCCAGGGCGCAATAGGTATTCATGAAGGCAGCGGCTGTCTTTAATCATGTCTTTAACTTCCGCTTTGATACGGCCCGAGGAAGCGCACGCCATTGAAGTGGATCAGGTGTGACGGCGCATCAGCCACCCAAACCTCGGTTTCCCACGCGATCTCGCCAATGTAGTGGCCCATGATGGCGCGGTTCGGAAAGGCGGTGACATAGACCAGTCCGGCCTTGGAGCTGGCAAACAGCTTGGCGAGTTCGGCGTGGCGCTTGCCATCAACCGGCCCGTGACTGGTAACGGACTCTGCCAGCAGCAGCCAGTTTTTCTTGGTGAAGTGCAAAACCACGTCGGGCATCTTGCCGTGCGAGTCCACGTTGACGCCCAGCTTTGCCAACAGTGCGGCGTCGAAGTAGCCCCATTTGTCACCTGTATCGCCGGCATAGACCAGTACGCTGCCCGGCGCAAAGCGGGGTGCGAAGTCTTCAATAATGGCGCGGATCAGTTCACTATGCGCACCGGGGCTGAGGGTGATTTGCTGGCCCGGCGCAATCTCGACCGGAATGCGGTTCTGCGCGCGTTCCTTGGCGTACCTGGCGATCAGCGTTTCACGCACGGCCAGGTAAGCGGCGAGCTTGTCGTGCCAGTGCCTCGTTTCGAACGAGCGCAGCAGTTCCAACGCGGCGGGCTCGATCTGATAGATGGTTTTCGGGCTGTTTGTCGGGCGGTCGGGCTGGTCTGGGTTGCAGCGGGCCACGCCGGCCTCGCAGAACTGGTGCAGGGTCTGGCGGCGCACTGTTTCCCGGGTGTTCGGGGCATACTCCTTGCCGTAGTGCTCACGCGCCCAATCCATGATCGGCGTGGTGCCAATCAACGGATTTTCCGCCCGCGACCACGGTTTATCTGGCGTGAGGTTCAGCAGGGCCAGCAAGGATAGGGCCGATCGCTCGTTTTGCTGCGCTCGCGGCAGGCCCAGCGAAATGATGATCTGGCGCGCGGCCTCAATGGTCTCGTTCTTCTTGTCGGTCATGCCATCAGCGCTCCGACTCGTTCGTCGATCATCTCCTGCGTGATTTCTTCTTGCTGTTTGGCCCATTGGCCCAGCTCGATCAGAGCCGCTCGGCTTGGGTACTTCATCAGCTTGAGGTCGGTGGCATTGACCTGTGTGTGTCCGTTGAAGCGACGAAAGCTTTCGTCCACGGCGCTTGAATTCAGGAACACGGCCAAGCCTCTTGCCAGCAGTTCAGGCAAGCCGCGCCGGTTGTCGTGAAAGAGGTTGAGGTGGTTTTCAAAGCCCAGCACGGCATGGCCGCCGAAGGCCGAAGGATCGACCACGCTGGCCATCACGCGGCGCTTTTCTTCCTTCGATGAAAAGCGGCGCACCGCGCAATAAAACCCGTTCGGGTAAAGCCATTTTTCCGTCTCGCCGTTGCGCAGGATCGCGTTTGGTTTCTTCAAGCCCGGCACCGGCCACAGCGTGCTGGCGCCGCTCAGGTGACCTGGATAAATCAGGGGCACGGCGCCGTCTTGCGGCATGTCCCGCAAATGTTCTTTCAGCCGGAAGTCCACTACCGGCCCGGTCGATACCTTGATGCCCAGATCGGCCAGTGTGCAGCGCACGGCGGACGACAGTTCAATAGCGCTGGTCTCGGGCGACGTAGGCACGTGGATGAAGCGTTCCGGGTCATCCGGGAACACAATCTGCTCGAACGGGTGTGCGTGGGTGGCAAGGTCGGTGAAACGGTCGTCGGTCGAAGTGGTGATTGTCACTGGCGCCGGCTGGCCGCCGCGTTCAAGGCGGATGATGACGTTCTCTTGCAGCACTTCATCGTCCTTGAATGCCTTGTTGCGCGACTCGAAGAGGTGCATGTGGCGGATGGCTGCATGTTCAAGGATGAAGTCGCGGAACGGGCGGTAGTACGGCCCATTGCAGAAACTGCGCGGGATGATCGCCACGATCTGGCCGCCCGGCGCGGCCTGCGCTACGGCCAGCGCGACGAAGGCCGAATACAGGTTCACCGTTTCGATACCGGCGGCGCGCAAGGCCAGCCGGTGGGCTGACTGGCTGTTGATCTTCTTGTAGGGCGGGTTGAGGATGGCGTGGGTGTAGCCCGTGGTCTGTCTGGTTGTGAGCAAATTGTTGGCGGTCGCCAGGATGTAGTCCCCGGCGATGACTTGGGCCTGGACTCCGCGGTAGCTTTCCAGGTGTTGCCTGAGGTGTTCCCGCAGCGTGCCGTCAATCTCGTAGGCGGCGACCTCCACGGTCTCGAAGTCGAAGCCGCCGGCCACCCAGCGGTCAAGAAAGGCGCAGGAAAGAGAGCCCACGCCCGCGCCGGCATCCAGCAGGCGGCAGGTTTGCAGAGCGCTGGGTGGGAACATGTCCGCCATGAAGCGGGCCACGCTCGCAGGCGTCATGAACTGGCCCAGTTCGGACTTGCGCTTCCGGGCGATCATGGGAGCCACCTCGCGGCGCACGCTGTCAGCGGTATCTAGTTGTCGAAACATAGCGTGCCGCACGATTTCGCGAGCGTTTTGATTGTGAACTTAGGTTGGCATTCAGGGAGAAACAACCCATTTTTACGCATACCCCACCCAGCGCAATCAAATCATCCAGTTGCCGATGTCGGCATCGACGCCTTCGCCGCCGGGCTGGCCGTCGGCGCCGTAACTGAAGACATCGAACTCGCCATGCACGCCCGGCGAAAGGTATTGGTAGTCGTTGCCCCACGGGTCTTTCGGTAGTTTTTCGAGATAGCCGCCGGCTTTCCAGTTGTCCGGCAGCGGTGCGAGCGAAGGTTTGACGACGAGCGCCGACAGCCCCTGTTCTGTCGTCGGATAGCGGCGGTTGTCGAGTTTGTAGAGCTTGAGCGCCTGGCTGATCGCGGCGATGTCCTGCTTGGCGGCGACGACGCGCGCTTCGTCCGGGCGGCCCATGACCTTCGGCACGATCAAGGCGGCGAGCACGCCGAGAATCACGATCACGACCATCACTTCGATCAAGGTAAAGCCGTTGCGGCGTTTGAATTGGTTTTGCATGGATTGTTTCCTCCGAAGGCGGATTGTGCGCCCGCGCTGTTTCATTTCAATAAAGTGTTCATTTCGATGATCGGCTGCATGACGGCGAGCACGATAACCAGCACCATGCCGCCCATGCCGAGCAGGAGCAGCGGTTCGAGCAGGCTCGTCAGCAGTGCGGTGCGGGTTTCCAGTTCGCCTTGCTGGAGGCGGGCGGCGCGTTCGAGCATCTGGTCGAGCTGTCCGGTTGCCTCGCCGCTCGCAATCATATGCACCAGCAGCGGCGGAAAGCGGCGCGTCGCGCCGAGCGCGCGCGACAGGCTCATGCCTTCGCGCACACGGTCCGCCGCCTGGCCGATCGCTTCGCGCAAGGGTAGGCGGGTGACGACCTGCCGCCCGGCGTCGAGCGCCGCGAGCAAGGGCACGCCGCTGCCGACGAGGATCGCGAGCGTGCTTGCGAAGCGCGTCGTGTCGAGCGCGCGCAGGTGGCGGCCGACGAGCGGCAGCGCGAGCAGCCAGGCGTCCCAGCGGCGGCGCAGCGCGTCCTCGCGCAGACTGTAGCGGAAGCCGGCGACGCCGCCCGCGATCGCCAGCGCCAGCAGCCAGCCCCAGCCGCGCAGGAATGCCGAGAGGCCCATCAGCGCCCGCGTGAGCCAGGGCAAGGTTTGTTTGCTGCTTTGGAAAACCGAGACGACCTGCGGCACGACATAGGTCAGCAGACCCGTCACCACGAGCAGCGCGACGGTTGCGACGATGGCCGGGTAAATCAGCGCTTGCAGGGTTTTGCGGCGGAGTTCGTCGCGGCGTTCGAGATAGTCGGCGAGCTGGTTCATGACCTTCGCCAGTTCGCCGGATTTTTCCCCCGCCGCGATCGAGGCGCGGTAGATCGTCGGAAACGAAGTCGCGTGGCGGTCGAGCGCGGCGCGTAGCGAATAGCCGGCGAGGATTTCGCTGCGCACCCCGGCGAGCACCTGGCGCACCGCGTCGCGTTCGGCCTGCTCGCCGAGCGCGGAGAGCGCCTGTTCGACCGTGAGGCCGGAAGTCAGCAGGGCGGCCCATTGGCGCGTGAGTAGCACGAGTTCCGATTCGCGCAATTTTTTCGCCGCGCCGAGCCCGGCCTTGCGGCTGCCGCTGGCGGCGACTTCGAGCGGAAAGAGTCCGCGTTCGCGCAGTTGCGCGCGGGCGATGCGGGCGCTGTCGGCTTCGACGATGCCGGTCAGGCTGCGTCCGTCGGCGTCGATTGCGCGGTACTGGAAAGCGGCCATGGGCGTATTAGTCGCGCGTGACGCGCAGCAGTTCCTCGGCCGAGGTGACGCCCTGCGCGAGCAGGCGCAAGCCGTCCCCCTTCAAGGAGCGCAGGCCGGTGCGCTGCGCCGCCTCGCGCAATACGCCTTCGGCGGCCTGGTCGTGGATCAGCCGTTCGACCGAATCGTCGACGCTGAGCAGTTCGTAGACGCCGGTCCGGCCGTTGTAGCCGGTGTGGCCGCAGGCGGCACAGCCGACGGGTTTCCACAGCGTTTCCGGGCAGCCGGGGCCGACTGCGGCGCGGTCGGCTGGGTCGGCGGCATGCGCGCTGCGGCAGTGCGTACACAGTTTGCGCACGAGCCGCTGTGCGAGCACGCCGCGCAGCGTCGAGGCGAGCAGGAAGGGTTCGACGCCCATGTCGATCAGGCGTGTGACCGCCGAAGGCGCGTCGTTGGTGTGCAGGGTGGCAAGCACCATGTGACCGGTCAGCGACGCCTGCACCGCGATCTGCGCGGTTTCGAGGTCGCGGATTTCGCCGATCATGATGACGTCCGGGTCCTGGCGCAGGATCGAGCGCAGCGCGCGCGCGAAACTCAGGTCGATGCGCGTGTTGACGTGAATCTGCGCGACGCCGGGCAGATCGTATTCGACCGGGTCCTCGACGGTGATGATGTTGCGCGTGTGGCCGTCGAGCGTGCGCAGCGCGGCATACAGCGTCGTGGTTTTGCCTGAGCCGGTCGGGCCAGTCACGAGCAGGATGCCGTGCGGCTGCGCGAGCAGCGCGTCGAAACGCTCGCGCGTGTCGGACGCCATGCCGAGCGCATCGAGCCCGAACTGGGTGGCGTCCTTGTCGAGCAGACGCATCACGATGCGCTCGCCGTGCGAGGTCGGCAGCGTCGAGACGCGCACGTCGATCTGGCGGCCAGCGAGCCGCACGCCGATGCGCCCGTCCTGCGGCAGGCGTTTTTCGGCGATGTCGAGATTCGCCATGATCTTGATGCGCGAACTCATCGCCGCGTGCAGCGCGCGATGCGGGCGGGCGACTTCGACGAGCACGCCGTCGCGGCGCAGGCGCACGACGGAGTAGCTTTCGTAGGGTTCGATGTGGATGTCGGAAGCGCGGTCGCGCACGGCCTGCGTGAGCAGCGCGTTAATCATGCGGATGATCGGCGCGTCGTCCTCGGCTTCGAGCAGGTCTTCGACCGGCGGCAGTTCCTGCATCAATTGCGAGACGTCGATGTCCTGGCCGACGTCGGCGACGACCTCGGCGGCGCTGCCGTCGTTCTGGCTGTAGGTCTCGGAAAGCCTGGCCTCGAACGCGCCGCGCCCGAGCGGCTGCACTTGCAGCGGTTTGCCCGCGATGCGGCGCAGTTCGGCCAGCGCGAGCGGGCTGACATCCTCGCGTGCGATGACTTCGGCATGCGCGTCGGTGACCGCGCCGAGCAGGACGCCGTGCGCGCGCGCGAAAGCGTAGGGCAGGCGGGCGGGCAGGGCGCTCATTTGTTTTGCGGCTGCTCGGCAGGCGCTTCGGCGGGCGCGGGCCTGAACCGCAGATCCTCTTCCTTGCGGTTGGGCAATTGCGGCGGCGGGCCGAAATTCGGCGCGAGCATGTTTTCGCTGCCTTCGGGCAGCAACTGCTGCTTCAGGAATTGGTCGTAACGTGCGTCGGTGAGGCGGCTGTAGTCTTCCGGGGTGCGGATGATTTTGGGGCGCAGGAAAACGACGAGATTGGTTTTCTGGCGGTCTTTCGAATCGTAGCGGAAGAGCGTGCCGATCAAGGGCAGATCGCCGAGGAAGGGCACTTTGCTGGCGTTGTTGGAGGACTGGTCCTCGATCAGCCCGCCGAGCGCGATGATCGCGCCGTCATCGACGAGCACGGTCGAGTCGATCGAGCGTTTGCGCGTCGTCGGGCCGTTCGGGTTGTTGGCGGTCGTCTGGTCAACGGAAGAGGTCTCTTCGCTGATCAGCAGGCGCACTACGCCGCCTTCCGAAATCTGCGGTTTGACTTTCAGCGTGAGGCCGACGTCCTTGCGTTCGATCGTCTGGAATGGATTGACCGTTGCTGTTGAACTTCCGGTATTGGTGAAGGAGCCGGTCACGAAGGGTACCTGATTGCCGACGACGATTTTCGCTTCTTCGTTGTCGAGCGTCACGAGCGTCGGCGTCGACAGGATGTTGGCCTTGCTCTGCGTGGACAGGAAGCGCGCGAGAATATTCAGATTCAGGATGTCGCCGATGCCCGGCACGTTGATCGTGCCGCTGCCGGCGATGATGTTGAGCCCGGTGGAGGTGACCAGCGCGCCGGGCGCAAAGGCGGTGCCGAGCAGCGTCGGTGTGCCGAAGTTGGTGCCGCCGCCGACGAAACTGCCGCCATTCGTGCTCGGTTTTTCGCCGGCGAACCACTGGATGCCGAATTCGGCGGCGTTCTCGGAGGTCATCTCGGCGATCAAGGCTTCGATGTAAACCTGGGCGCGGCGGCGGTCGAGCTGGTCGATGACTTTGCGCAGATCGTTATAGACCGGCTCCGGGGCCGTGATAATCAGCGCGTTGGTGGCCGGATCGGCTTGAATCATGCCGCCGCCGCTCAAGTTGCCGCTGCCGCCCGAGCTTGTCGGCGTGCTGGTCGTCGCGGTGTTTGTCGTCGTGCCCGTGCTGCTGCCCGAGTTCGTGCCGGAGTTCGTGTTCGTGTTCGTGGCGCTGAAGCCCGAACTGCCGGCGCTGGCGGAAGCGCTGGTGTCGCCCGTGATGACCGAGCGCAAGGTTTGGGCGACCTTCACGGCCTCCGCGTTTTTGAGGTAGACGACGCGGATGTTCCCCGTCGCGCCCGGTTGGTCGAGGGTGCTGACGAGGCGTTGCACGGTGGTGAGCTTCGAGGCGTTGTCCGAGCGCACGAGCAGGCTGTTGGTGCGCGCGTCGGGCAGCACGGTGATGCGCTGGCTCGCGTCGCCCGCACCGCCGCCGGCCGCGCCTTCGTTGAGCAGGCGGTTGATCGTGGCGGCCAGATCGAGCGCCGACGCGTTGCGCACCGGGATCACGCGCACATCACCCTGCGGCACGTCGATCGAGGCCAGCACCTTGCCGATGCGGGCGACGTTTTCCGCATAGTCGGTAATCACGAGCGTGTTGTTGCCGGGGTAGGCGGTGACCGTATTGTTCGGCGAAACCAGCGGGCGGATGATCGGCACGAGCTGCGCCGCCGATTCGTTGCGGATCTGGAAGACCTCGGTCACGATGCTGTCGCCGTTGGCGACGGTTTTGCCCTTGGCGACCGGAACACCATGCAGTTTGGCGTCGGCCTCGGGGAGGATCTTGACCACCCCTTTCGATTCAATGGCCGTGTAGCCCTGCATGCGCAGCGCGGAGAGCAGGATCTGATAGGTCAGCCCCTTCGGCACCGGCGATTGCGTCGTGATGTTGAGCGTGCCGCGCACGCGCGGATCGATCAGGAAATTCTTGCCCGTGATCTTCCCGACGGCGCGGATCACGGCGTCGATGTCGGCATTGACGAAATTGAGGGTGACGGTTTCGGTGTCGTCGGCCCCGCAAGGCAAGGAAACCGAAGCGAAGGCCGCGGCCAGGACCAAGGCGGCGAGAGGGCGGCGGAGTGAGCTGAAGACTGTCATTGCGAAAGTGAAGTGTTCTCTTGAGGCGGCGTTACGGCCGGTGCTGGAGGCTGGACGGGCGGGGGGCGTTGGACGTTTCCGCTCGGCGGTGGCATATGGGGGCGTGGCGGCGGCTGGTTCATGGTTGGCAGCGGCGCGCTTGCATTCGTGCGTGGCGCCTCGCTGAGGGGCAGGGTTTCCCGTGCGCCGTTGCGATCCAGTTCCACCGCATTGGCGTGAATTTTATCCAAACGCACTCCGGGCGAGATTTCTTCACCCAGCTTGAAACCTTCGGCGGGTTTGCCTTCTTCCTTAATCACGGCGAATCCGTGCGCCGACACGCTGTCCGCCGCGACGCCGAGCAGCGTATACCGCGAAGAACTCACCGCCACCTGAACGGCGGCGCTGCGGGGCTCGCCGAACAAATGGCGGGCGCTAACAAGTTTCGCCGCCGCGAGCGGATCGCTCACTTCGGCCGGCGCCGCCGCGACCGGGCGCGGCGCCTTGATGCACCAATACCAGCCGGCGAAAATCCAGGCGCATAACGCGATGGCAAGAAGCCACGCCAGAGCCGCCGACAGGGTTGAAGCTTGCAAGCGGATCTGACGGAAACGGGGGATGGGCACTGAGGTTTTCCAAACGCTTGTAACTGGGCGAAACCGTGATCCTACGCGAGCCGGGCGAGAGGGTGAAGCGGCGCGTCCGTATGCCTTGATTTTGCAGGATCTCCGATGTTGCGTGTTCTGTGGCTGCGGACGCTTGGAACCTGCTCATGATTCGAGGAGGTGGGGAGAATACATGTGGATTAAGACAGCGCGATGACTGTGCCGTTGTCCCATTCAATGCGAGGGAAAAACCAATTTCAAGCGCAAGAATCGGAGTGTTTGCGCTTGAGTTCTTATCTAAGCTGCCGGCGTGGACATTGCTTCAGGATGATCATGGCCTCCCCAACCCCATCGGCTTATGCGACGGACGAAGCACGTTGGCAGGCAGTACGGACACGTGATGCCAACGCGGACGGACATTTCGTCTATGCCGTGCGTACCACGGGGGTGTACTGCCGTCCGAGTTCTTTGGCGCGGCTACCCAAACGCGAGAATGTGGAGTTTTTCGACTCGGCCGCAGCCGCCGAAGCGGCGGGATATCGTCCGAGTTTTCGCGCAGGTGTAGATCAGACTTCGCTTGCCGCCGCACGGGCGAAATTGGTGGCGCAGGCATGTCGTTCGATCAAGGCATCGGAAACGCTTCCGAGCCTGGAGGAGTTGGCCGCGCAGGCCGGAATGAGTCCCTATCACTTCCACCGGGTATTTAAGGCCGAGACCGGGCTGACGCCGAAAAAGTACGCTGCGGCGCAGCGTGCGCTCAAATTGCGGCAGGAGTTGAATACTCCCGACGTTTCGGTGACGGATGCGATCTATGGCGCCGGTTTCAATTCCAACAGCCGTTTTTACGCAACCGCGGATCAGATGTTGGGCATGCGCGCACGCGACTTCCGCGCGGGAGGGCTCGGCGCGGTGATCCGCTTCGCCGTGGGCCAGTGTTCGCTGGGCGCAATTCTGGTTGCACAGAGCCAGCACGGCATTTGCGCCATTCTGTTGGGTGACGATCCGGAACGCTTGGTACGGGACCTGCAAGACCAGTTCCCCAAGGCGGAGCTGATTGGCGGAGACGGAAACTTTGAGCGCTTGGTCGCCCAGGTCGTGGGGTTTATCGAAGCACCTTCGCTCGGCCTGAATTTGCCTTTGGATGTGCGCGGCACAGCCTTCCAGCAAAGGGTTTGGCAAGCGCTGCGCGAGATTCCGCCCGGCGTGACCGTGAGCTATGCCGAGATCGCCGCGCGCATCGGCGCACCCAAGGCCGCGCGCGCGGTCGCGCAGGCTTGCAGCGCCAACCTCATTGCCGTTGCGATTCCTTGTCATCGTGTGGTGCGGCGTGACGGCGACCTCTCGGGCTACCGCTGGGGCGTGGAGCGCAAACGCGAATTGCTGCGGCGTGAAGCCGTTGTGGAAACGGGGCCGGCAGCATCTCCAGACGCGACCGGCTGCGACACGGCCTGAATTCGATGGCAAGAAACGGGAAGCGGAAACGCAACGCTCAATCGATACTGACATTCCGTTACCCCTGTGCAGGAGTCGATATGTCTGATTCGCATGTGCTGAGCGAGCCCGCAATACTTTACTTTGGAACGCCCGTGGTGCTGATCGGCACCCGAAATGAAGACGGCACCGACAATATCGCGCCGATTTCGTCCGCGTTCTGGCTTGGATGGCGATGCGTGATAGGCATTGCAGCCTCGTCGAAAACAACCGAAAACCTGATTCGAACGGGTGAGTGCGTGCTCAATCTTCCATCGCGAGACGAAGCGGCGGCGGTGGATCGCATTGCCCGCACCACTGGCCGGAATCCGGTTCCTTCATCGAAACGGATGCGCGGCTATGTATTCGAGCCGAACAAGTTCGAGCGGGCCGGGCTTACGCCGCTCCCCTCCCTCACCATCGAAGCGCCTCGCGCTCGCGAGTGTCCGGTTCACATGGAAGCCGTCGTGGCCGCACAACATGGAATCGGCGACGACACGCCCGAACTTCGGGGCGCGATCCGCATCTTCGAATTGCGGGTCGTGCGCATACATGTACGGCCGGACCTTTTGATGGCCGATGACCCTAACCGCATCGATCCCGACAAATGGAATCCCTTGATAATGAGCTTCCAGAAGCTTTACGGTCTGTCGGCGGGACAAGTTCATGCGTCAAGACTGGCGGACATTCCGGAGGCTGCTTATCGCAGCCCTGATGTTGACCGGGCTCGTACATAGAGGTTTCAATATGCCCGTCGGTCGAATAACCCAAGTAACTCTCGCCCACGCCGCTGCCGTAGCTCACCCATACACGCTGGCGCTTCGTGTCGTAGAGGCGTCAAAGCAAGCGTGTTTTCAGCGGGAGCATCAAGGTCATCGGGTGCATGAGCGATTCTTGAAAACCGTAGTGCTCGTAGAACTGCTTCGCGTGCTCGTTCAACGCATGTACGAGCAACGTTCGAACACCGGCGTTTTCCGCGACAGATTGCACACGAGCTAGCGCATCTTGCAGCAAGGCCGCGCCGAGCTTGATGCCTTGAGCGCGAACATCAACCGCGAGTCTTGCGAGCACCATCACCGGTACTGGATCAGGCATGTTGCGCCGGACGGCGCGAGTGGCTTCCTGGTGTGAGACGGCCCCCGCTGCCAAAGCGTAATACCCAAGCACACGCAGGTCAGGATCAGCCACGACGAAAGTGCGGCTGGCCCCGTTAAGGTGGTTGGCCAATGCGCGCCGCTTGAGCCAATCGTCTAGTGATGGTTCGCCACAGTTGAACCCATCGAGACGATGCGTCGAGGCAAGCGATTGCGGCGCGGAAAGCTGCATACTCACGCCTTATCCGTGCTCCACGGAGCTTTGACGGCCATCAGGCGCTCAAGGCCCGGATTAACGCCTTGCGGCGCGTCGAGCAGCGCAGTGAACTGCTGGAACTTCTTCTCGTCCAGATTGAAAAAAACCTGATCCAGCACAATGGTTTGCGCTCGCTCGCACGCAGCTTCCAGCATGAAGTCCGAGCGGTTCTTGCCCAGCAGGTTAGCCGCATGGTCGATCAAATCGCGCTGCTCGGGCAGCGCACGTAAGTTGATGGAGGCGTCACGCATGGGCCTTTCCTTGTGCGTATTGACAACAGCTATACACGATAGGTTGGTGTGTGGCTGTTGTCAATGCCGCGACGTGGCCAATCTATAGGGGCTGAACAGCTAAAGCGTTGGAGTTCGCTGCGCTTTTCATAGTCCGCGCGGCTTGGGCCTCACCGGCCGATGCGCGCCTGCTGTGCGTAGGCCAGTTCCTGGCGCAGCGTGCGGTAGTGTTCGAAGCGCTGGGCATGAATCTGGCCCGCGTCGCGTGCGGCGCGCAGGGCGCAGCCGGGCTCGGCTTCGTGTTTGCAATCGCGGAAGCGGCATTGGCCAAGATAAGGCCGAAACTCGGGAAAGGCGTATTGTAGGGCGTCGGGAGAGAGCTGCGCGAGGCCGAAAATCTGCAGGCCGGGGCTGTCGATCAAAGCGCCGCCTTCGGGCAGTCGGTAAAGGCGCGAAAAGGTCGTCGTGTGTTTGCCCGAGTCGAGCGCTTCCGAAATCTCCCGCGTCGCCGCTTCCGCTTCGGGCAGGATCGCGTTCGTCAGCGTGGATTTACCCATGCCCGATTGGCCCACGAGCAGGCTGATTTCTCCCGCAAGGCGTGCGCGCAAGGGCTGCGCGCCTTGTTTGGCGCTGAGTTCGATGACCTCATAGCCCGCCGCCGTCAAGGGCGCGAGCAGCGCGCGCGCCGCGGCGAGGCGGTCGACGAGATCGGCCTTGTTGAGCGCGATGAGAACCTTGAGTTCCTGATCTTCGGCGGCGCACAGGCAGCGCGTAATCAGTTCCGGGCTGAAGCTCGGCTCGGTGGCGACAACGACGATAACTTGCGTAACGTTGGCCGCGATGAGTTTCTGCTTGAACGCATCTTCGCGGTAGAGCAGGGAGCTGCGCTCCTCAAGGCGCTCGATGACGCCTTGCTTGTCGCCGGCCGCCGTGATTTCAACGCGGTCGCCGCAGGCAAAGACACTCTTCTTGGCGCGTGGGAAGCACAGCAGGCGTTCGCCGCCCTGTTCGAGTTCGACTTCGTACTGACGCCCAAAGGCCGCGACGATTGTGGCGGCGAGTCCGCGTTTCATGCCGCTTGCAGGCGCGCGATGCGGATCGGCGCGGGCGGGTGGGAATCGTAAAACGCCGAGTGCAGCGGGTCGGGCGTTAAGGTGCTGGCGTTGTCGCGGTACATTTTGACGAGCGCCGAGACCAGGTCGCCCGCGTTCGCATACGCTGCGGCGTAGGCGTCAGCTTCGAATTCATGCTTGCGCGACCAGAGGCTGCCGAGCGGCGTGAGCGGAAATGTAAACACCGGCAGCGCGTACAGGAACAGCGCGAGCGCGGCGGCGTTGCCGCGCGATTGCATGCCGAGCCCGCCGTAAAACCAGTCGGTCCCCATGAGCCAGCCGAGCAGCGCGAGGAAAACCAGGCTTGCGACGGCCATCAACGCGACGCGCTGCGCGATGTGTTTGCGTTTGAAATGGCCCAGTTCGTGCGCGAGCACGGCTTCGATTTCGGCTGGGTCGAGCTTTGCGATCAAGGTGTCGAAAAAGACGATACGTTTGGCCGCGCCGAGGCCGGTGAAGTAGGCATTGCCATGCGTCGAACGCTTCGAGCCGTCCATGACGAACAGCCCTGAACTGCGAAAACCGCAGCGCGCAAGCAAGCCTTCGATGCGGGTCTTGAGCGGGCCGTCTTCGAGCGGGGAAAACTTGTTGAAAAGCGGCGCGATCAAAATCGGGTACAGCACCATCACAAGCAGATTGAAGCCGAGCCAGAACGCCCAGACCCACAGCCACCAGCGCGCGCCGGCCGCCTGCATCATCCACAGCACGATGCCGAGAACGGGGATGCCGATTACGGCGCTCAGGATTGCGCCTTTAAGCAGATCCAGCACGAACATGCGCGGGCTGATTTTGTTGAAGCCGAAGCGGACTTCGATGACGAAGGTGCGCCAGAGCGAGAACGGCAGGCCGATCAGAAAACCAATGACTGTGAGGCTGGCGAGGAAGGCGATGCCGTGCGCGATGCTTCCCGCGCCAAGCCAGCGCGCGGAAAAATCGAACAGCCATTGCAGGCCACCGCCGAGCGTGAGGACCAGCAGGAGCAGGGTGTCCGCGCAGAGTTCGAGCAGGCCGGGCCGGATGCGCGCTTGGGTATAGTCGGCCGCTTTCTGATGCGCGGCGAGCGGAATTTTGTCCGCAAAGGCCAATGGGACCGCGTTCCGATACGCGGCCACATGCCTGCTTTGCCGCAGCGTGAGCCAGACACGCAGTCCGAAGCTGAGCAGGACGGCGGCGAGAAAAAGATAGGAAAAACTATTGAGGGACGTCATCGCGAATCGAGGGGGTGTCGAGCGTGTGAGAAAATCAAAATTTGCATCGGGAGACAGAAATTATGGCACAGGACCCCAACCGCCTCGTCTGGGTCGATATGGAGATGACGGGGCTCGAACCCGACCGCGACCGGGTGATAGAGATTGCCGTGATCGTCACCGAGCCCAACTTGGATGTCGTCGCCGAAGGTCCGGTGCTGGTCGTGCATCAGCCCGACAGCGTGCTCGACGCGATGGACGACTGGAACAAGAGCACGCACGGCAAAAGCGGTTTGATCGAGCGCGTGCGCGCTTCGACGCTTGACGAAACGGCGTGCGCGCAGCAGTTGCTGGATTTTCTCAACACGCATTTGCCGCCGCGTTCAAGCCCGATGTGCGGCAATACGATCTGCCAGGACAGGCGTTTCATGGCGCGCTGGCTGCCGCAGCTCGAAGCCTGGTTCCACTATCGCAATCTCGACGTCAGTACGCTCAAGGAATTGGCTAAGCGTTGGAATCCGGGCGTGTTTCAAGGCATCAAGAAAGCCGGCGCGCATACTGCATTGGCCGACATCCGCGAGTCGATCGACGAACTGCGTTATTACCGCGAATGTTTTTTGCGTCTGCCAGGGGCTTAAGACCTTGAGGGTGGTGTCGTTATAGTCACGAGCGTCTTGCATTGAGATGGCGCTGCGATGGGGTGGCGCCGTGGCGCCTGTTCCCGTGACTCCACGATTTCCCCGGAAAGGTGCAGGTCATGAATATTTCTTTCACCCGCCCCCGCGCACTCAGCAAGCGCCTTGGGCTGGTCTTGAGCATCATTCTCCTTGCCGTCCTGACAGCGTGCGGTGGCGGCGGTAGCGGTAACGATGGCGGTGGTTCGGTTTCCTCTGGTACTGTTGCCGAGGGTGGCGGCAGCGGCGGTGCTGGAGGCGGCGACGCTGTGAGTGGCGGCGACAGTGCTGGCGATAGCAGCAGCGACGGCATTGGCAGCGACGGCAGTAGCGATAGCGGCGCTGGTAGTGATAGCGGTGGCAGCGGTGACGGTGGTGGTAACGGTGACGGTGGTGGCAACGATAGCGGCGGCGGTAGCGATGGCGGCAGTCCTCCGGTTGCCTACACCATCGGCGGCGCGGTCAGCGGTCTGGTTGGCTCTGGGCTGGTGCTGCAAAATAATCGCGGTGACGATCTCCCTATTGGCGCCGACGGCAGTTTTACGTTCGCCACGCCGGTGGCCGGCGGCGCGAGGTACAGGATCACGGTCAAGACCCAGCCGGACTACCCGGCGCAGACTTGCAAGGTCACGCGTGGTCGCGGCGCGGCGACGGCCGAGGTGGCGAGCGTGGTTGTCACTTGCGCCGCGCCGGAGTTTGCTTATATGGTGGGCGCCAATTCTTTCGATATCTCGGCCTACGCCATCAATGCCGATGGGGCGCTGACAAAGGTCGCCGGTTCGCCTTTTACCGTGGGCTATTTTCCTAACACTATTGCGGTCGATCCCAGCGGCAGATTTGTTTATGTGACGGATGCCCACAGCGCCAATGTTGGGGTCTATCGCATCAATACCGATGGATCGCTGAGCAAGATCGCCGGCTCGCCTTTTAACATAGGCAATTCTGCTATCTCTATTATGTTCGACCCCAGCGGCAAGTTTGCTTATATGGTGAATATGACTAATGTTTCAGCCTACGCTATCAATGCCGATGGGTCGCTGAGCGCGGTCGTCGGTTCGCCTTTTGCCGCAGGCAACTCCCCTATTTCTGTTGCGCTCGATCCCAGCGGCAGGTTTGCTTATGTGGCGAATACCCTTAGCAACAATATCTCGGCCTACCGCATCAATGCTGATGGGTCGCTGAGCGAGTTAGCCGGTTCGCCTTTTGCTGCAGGCAACCATCCACAATCTATGGCGGTCGATCCCAGCGGCAGGTTTGCTTATGTGACGAATTGGAGCAGCAATAATGTTTCTGCCTACGCCATCAATGCCGATGGGTCGCTGAGCGAGCTGGCTGGTTCGCCTTTTGCCGCAGGCTCTGGCCCTAACCGTGTTGTAGTTGATTCCAGCGGCAGGTTTGTTTATGTGACGAATCAGAATAGCAATAATATTTCGGCCTACGCCATTGCTGCCGATGGGGCGCTGACCGAGGTCGCCGGTTCGCCTTTTGCTACAGGCGCTTCTCCTCTGTCTTCTCCTCTGTTTCTTGTGCTCGATCCCAGCGGCAGGTTTGCTTATGTGATGAATTGGGGCGACGATAATGTTTCGGCCTATGCCATCGGCGCCAACGGGGCGCTGACTGAGGTTGCCGGTTCGCCTTTTGCCTACCCGCACCCCGGTTCCATTGCCATCACCCAGCCGACCGGAGCGAAATAACCAAACGGGCCGGGCGCTGTATTCATCCTCGCTCTGCACATCCGCACCGCCATCGGTGCGGATGTTTTGTGTTGAATGCGTTCGCGAAATAGATGCACCGTCGGAAGATGTTGTTTTCGGTCAGGATGCGATCAGTAGCGGCTTATCCGCCAAACGGTGGTTTGCCGGGCCTGTCGGACTCATAACGGGTGTTATGTTCAACGCCTGAGCGCGGTAACAATCAAATGCATTGCAATTTACTGTTAATTGCTTGACAGTTTACAATAGACCGCATTGCGAAATAATCAGGAAAAGCGAGGTGATGGCATGGCCGAGGCTATTGACCATAGCACCCTGTCCCGGCTGGTAGAGGCTGGGGCCATCCAGGGCGCTCACATCGTCGGCCAGCCGGGCGGTTGGTCTGTCATGGTGCGCTACGGAATACACGAGCGGCCGCTGGCCGCGCAGCGCAGCCGCAATGTGCGGCTGTTCCGTCGCTTTGAAACGCTGGTTGCCTATCTCAAGGGCGTTGGAATTGCCCGCTTCGACGTGGATGCGGCGGGATACGACCCGGACACCCTCAAAACGGTCCGCAGGCCCGACCGATCCGAGGCGCTGAAACGCGCACACGAGGCTGCTGCCTATGATGCGTGGTTTCGTGAGCAGGTGCAGGCCAGCATCGACGATCCGCGTCCGAGCGTGCCCGATGATGAGGTCCGCGCTCACTTCGCCGCCAAACGGGCAGCCTTGCGGCAGCGTGCGCGGTGACGCGGCTTGTCTGGCGTCCGATCGCGATGGCCGACCGCGATGCGATTATGGACTACATTGCACAGGACAACCCCGCCGCTGCCGCAGATCTGGACTCCGAATTCGAGGCCAAGGCCGAGATTGCCCGGCAGCGTCCGCAGCTTTACAAGGCAGGTCGCGTGCGCGGCACCCATGAAATCGTGGTGCGGCCAAACTATGTGATGGTCTATCGCATTGAGGATGAGGGCCGCACGGTGGTCATGCTGCGTGTGCTCCACGCCGCCCGGCTGTGGCCCCCGGCCAAGCCTTGACCACGGGTTGAGCGCAAGCCCCGCCATTCATGGCGAGGTCAAGCGAGACAAGCGTTATTGGCGCCAAAGGTGCCTCTAATTCGTGGCGAGGAAGCCCTAACTTTCAAGTTGGGGTGACTCACTGCCCTCTTGGTTCAAGTCTGGTCGTGCCCTACCCGCGCCGATAAAGCTTGAACGTTTCGGCCGTGCGGCGGCGGCCGCGTTCGACTTGCCAATACAGGCTCCAGGCGTCTCCCGGATGCGGCCTGGGTTCATGCGCGCCGCGATAAACGAGCAGCCATTCGCAGGCCGAAGCTTCGGAAGCGCGGGTTTCGAATTCGAGTTTTTCGAGGTAGGTAAAAGCCGCGAGTTGGCTGGCGCCCATGCCTTCGACGGCAATGCATGTGTGGGGCCGGCTTTGCAGCGCAGCGTGCAATCCGGAAGCGATTTCGTCATAACGCTTGTCGCGGTCGACAAAACCGCCGAACAGCAGATTGGCAATCGTCCACACGAAAGTAACGCCGGTCGCCCAGGACATTGCGGGACGCAGCGGGGAGCGCGGCGGGCGGATCACGAGCAGAATCCAGCCGAGCGTCAATAACGCGCCGAGGATCACCACTGGCCACGAAAATTGTGGCACGAATTCCGGCACGAGCCGGGCAATGTTGCGCGACAGGGGTTGCGGCCAGCCGAACTGCTGGGCGTACCAGGCGAACCACAGGAACAGGCCGAACGCCAATAAAATCATGCGGCCGAACCAGTCCAAAAAGCTGGCCGCACCGCGCCGCAGGGTCGGCAGGCCGGCGGCGGCAAGCAGGATCAGCGCCGGTACGAGCGGGAGGGCGCTGGCCGGACGCAGTGGGCCGGTGCCAATTACCAGGGCGACGGCCAGGCCGAGCCCGGCCAGCGGGAGAACGAAGCGCGCTTCGTGCAGGTGATGACGTTCGCGCCAGAGTGCCCAGCCCGCCACGGGCCACAAGGGCCACATGAACCAGGCGAGCAGTTGCAGCAACTCACCGGCGCGCGCCAGATGCCGGGTGTGGGGCGCAATGTCGGTGAGTTCTTGCGCCCACCATACCGTGGCGATCGCGGGCTGGGAAACGAAAAACGGGATCAGCCAAAGCGCCGCGATTGCCGCTGTGATGCCGATGCCGAGCAGCACGGCTGGAATCAGGCTTGTTTTGCGGTACTCGCGGCAGATGCCGGGAAGGATCAGCCAGAACGGGAGCATCAGTACCAAAGCGGGAAGCCCGACCGCGAGAAAACCAAGTCCGGTGGCAAGACCGGCAATGACCGCACCACGGATTGGACGTTCGGGCAAGAGCGCGAAACCGAGAAACGCGGCGGCATTGCATGCGAGCAAAGCAAGTTGCGGCTGGAATTCGTGCGCATGCGTGAGCAGTCCGAGTAGCCCGATGCCGAGTAGAACGCTGGCGCGATCGGCCTGTTCTTTGTAAAGCAAGCGTGCGGTGCGGGCGAGGCAATACAGGGCGATTGCAACGCAGAACGGCGAAGCAAGCCGCGCCGCATCCGGCAACGCCATGATGCTGCCAAACAGTTTGCCAAACAGCGCGGCAATCCAGTAGTAGAGCGGCGGATTGTCCAAAAACGGCTGGCCCGCGATCGTCGGATACAGCCATTGGCCGTTTTGCAGCATGTCGTAGACGACGCCGAAATAGGTGCCATCGTCGCCGCGCCAAGGGCCGTGGCCAAGCGTTCCCGGCAATGCGTAGAGCAGGAACAGCAGGCCGAGCACCCAGGCGGGCAGGTTGGCGGAAGAGGGTTTGGATGCCACGGTCATGCGTGGATAAGAGCCTTGGACAGAATTTGGAATTCTAGCGGGGATGCGCTCTGCGCTTCAGATTGCGGCGCAAAAGGAAACAAAAAAGGCAGCCGTGAAGCTGCCTTTTTTTGCCGGATACGAACCGAATCGCTTAAGCGCTGCGGCCGTACTTTTGGCGGAAGCGTTCGACACGGCCCGCAGTATCGACCATCTTCTGCTTGCCGGTCCAGAACGGATGGCATTCGGAACACACTTCAACGTGTAGCGCCGGCTTGGTGAGCGTCGACTTTGTCGTGAAAGTATTGCCGCAGGAACAAGTGATCTGGACTTCTTTGTAATTCGGATGGATTTCGGCTTTCATGGCGTTTCCTTTTGCGCTGCCGGTGAATGTGGCCGGCTATTAATTTAACTATTCATTATGATGCGGGTGATGGGTTGAGTCAAGATCTTCCAGGGCTGGCATAATCGCCGCCATGTTACCTAAGCCGACCGATCCAGGCCGGGAATTCCTGGTTGCCTGCCTTTGCGCCGAGTGGTGCGGAACCTGCCGCGAGTATCGCGATGGTTTTTTCGCATTGGCCGCAAGTTTTCCTCAGATGGGATTCACGTGGATCGATATCGAGGACCATGCCGAACAGGCCGGCGATCTCGATGTCGAAAACTTTCCCACGCTCCTCATCGAGCGCGGCGATGCCGTGCTTTTTCTCGGCACGATGCTTCCTGAACATTATTTGCTGCGGCGCCTGCTCGAAACTTTTCTTGCGCAAACGGCGGAGGAGAGCAAGCAATATGCCATCGCGACGGCCGAACGGCGCGCCTGGCAGCAGTACGAACTGCGCGCCTTGCTGGCCGCGTAGAGAATCGCCTAGGAATTTATACTTTGTCGACTTCGCCTTGCCGTACTACTTGTACTGTCTGCGGCTCGTCTTCGCGTCTAAATTCCTAGGCGATTCTCTATACAAAAGCCCGCATCTGAATCGATGCGGGCTTTTGTTTGCTGCGAATGCCAGCGTTTTTAGTCCTTCATGACTTTCGCGAGGGCGTCGGCAACATAGTCGAGGTTCTTGTTGTTGAGCGCCGCGACGCAGATGCGCCCCGTCGACACCGCATAGATGCCGGCTTCGGTTTTGAGTTGTTCGACTTGCACCGCGGACAGGCCGGTGTAGGAAAACATGCCGCGCTGACGGGTGACGAACGAAAGATCGCGCGTTACGCCGCGCGCCGCGAGCTTCTCCGCAAGGCCCGCGCGCATGGCGCGAATCCGGTTACGCATGCTGGCCAGTTCGTCTTCCCAGAGCTGGCGTAGTTCCGGTGTCGACAGGACCTGGGCGACGACGGCGCCGCCGTGCGTCGGCGGATTCGAATAGTTGGTGCGGATCACGCGCTTGACTTGCGAAAGCACGCGCCCGGCTTCATCTTTGTTCGCGGCGACGATGCTCAGCGCGCCGACGCGCTCGCCGTACAGCGAAAACGATTTCGAGAACGAGCTTGAGATGAAAAACTGTAGGCCGCTGCTGGAGAAAGCGCGCACGGCAACCGCGTCGGCATCGATGCCTTCGGCGAAACCTTGGTAGGCCATATCGAGGAAGGGAACGAGACCTTTTGCGCGGCAGACGGCGACGACCTCGTTCCACTGTGCATCGGACAAGTCCGCGCCGGTCGGGTTGTGGCAGCAGGCGTGCAGAACGACGACCGAGCCTGCCGGCAGGCTTTCGAGTTTCGTTTTCATGCCGGCGAAATTCACGCCGCCGGTGGCCGCGTCGTAGTACGGATAGGTTTCGACCGGGAAACCGGCGGCTTCGAACAGTGCGCGGTGGTTTTCCCAGCTTGGGTCGGAGATATACACCGTTCCTTGCGGCACGAGACGCTTGAGAAAGTCGGCGCCGACCTTGAGCGCGCCGGTGCCACCGAGCGCTTCGATCGTGACGACTTGGCTGTTGGCGAGCAGCGGCGAATCTTTGCCGAACAGCAAGACCTGGACCGCGTTGTTGTAGGCGGCGAGACCTTCGATCGCCTGATAGCCACGCGACGGCATCGCTTCGAGCCGGGCCTTTTCGGCCGTTTTGACCGCGGCGAGCAGCGGAATCTTGCCGTTGTCGTCGTAGTAGACGCCGACGCCGAGGTTCACCTTGGTCGTGCGCGTGTCGGCATTAAAAGCTTCGTTGAGGCCGAGAATCGGGTCACGCGGGGCCATCTCCACCGCGGCGAAAAGCGAGGCTGTCATTATTATTACTCCAGGATTGGGTAAAGCGGCGTAAAAGCCTGAAAACCGAAACAAACGAATTAATATACCACCTTGACGCCGGTCTCATTTTAGTTGGGACGACTATGGAACCAAACCTTACATGGCTTTGACGCTTTTTGGGTGCGGACTTGCTTCAGTCCAGAAATTGAGCGATCTTAGATTTTCACTTTGGCGCTCATGACGTACCGTGAATCACCCCAAGCTGAAGCTTGGGGCTTCTTCGCCACAAATCAGGGCGCCTTTGGCGCCAGTAACACTTGTCTTGCTAGAGCCCGCCATGAATGGCGGGGTTTGTGCTCGACTCGTGGTCATCGAGCTAGATAGATTTTGAGCGCAAGCCGGGAGCGATAAATGTTTCAGGTGCGAATTCATGGGCGTGGCGGGCAGGGCGTCGTGACGGCCGCCGAGATGCTTTCCGTAGCGGCTTTCCTTGAAGGGCGTCACGCCCAGGCGGTGCCGAGTTTCGGTTCGGAGCGGACGGGCGCGCCGGTTGTCGCGTTTTGCCGTATCGACGATCATCCGATCCGCTCGCGCGAGCCGGTGCTCCGGCCGGACGCGCTGATCGTGCAAGACCCGACTTTGCTGCATCAGGTCGATTTATTCGCGGGTGTGACGAACGACGGCTATCTCGTGCTCAACACGAACCGGAGTTTCGAACAGCTTGGGTTGGGCGAGTTTCTGACGAAGTTCCGGCCCGAACGTTTGATCAGCGTTGCGGCGACCGAGCTGGCCCTCAAGCATGTCGGGCGCCCGCTGCCGAATGTGCCTTTGCTCGGCGCGTTCGCAGCGGTATCCGGCTTGATTTCGATCGAGTCCGTGGAGGCCGCGGTGCGTGGGCGTTTCGAGGGCGCGATTGCCGATGCCAATGTCGCCGCGGCGGCGGAGGCTTACGCGATTGCGCGCGCCGAGATGGAGGAGGCCGCTCATGTTTAAACAGATCGAAGGCTCGCAGGCCGTGGCGGAAACGGTGGCGCTGTGCCGGCCGGAAGTGATTTGCGCGTATCCGATCTCGCCTCAGACGCATATTGTCGAAGGGCTCGGTGCGCTGGTGAAGGGCGGTCAGTTGCAGCCGTGCGAATTCATCAATGTCGAATCCGAGTTCGCCGCCATGTCAGTCGCGATTGGCGCGTCGGCCGCTGGCGCGCGCAGTTACACGGCGACCGCGAGCCAGGGCCTGCTGTTCATGACGGAGGCGGTCTACAACGCGTCGGGGCTCGGTTTGCCAATCGTGATGACGGTAGCGAACCGTGCGATCGGTGCGCCGATCAATATCTGGAACGATCATTCCGATTCGATGAGTCAGCGCGATTGCGGCTGGATTCAGCTTTTTGCCGAAAGCAATCAGGACGCCGTCGATCTGCATATTCAGGGCTTCCGCCTCGCGGAAGAGTTGTCGCTGCCGGTCATGGTGTGCATGGATGGCTTCATCCTCACGCATGCCTACGAGCGTATCGATGTTCCGAGCCAGGAACAGGTCGACGCCTTCCTGCCTAGTTACGTTCCGCGCCAGGTGCTCGACCCCGCGCAGCCGGTGACGATAGGCGCGATGGTCGGGCCGGAAGCCTTCACGGAAGTGCGCTATCTCGCGCATGCCAAGCAATTACAGGCACTCGATTTGATCCCGCGGATCGGTGCCGAATTCAGCAAGGTTTTCGGCCGCGATGCGGGCGGTCTGCTGCGTGCCTATCGCATCGAAGATGCGGAAACGGTCGTCGTCGCGCTGGGTTCCGTGCTCGGCACGATCAAGGATACGGTCGATACGCTGCGCGTGGCGGGGCATAAGATCGGCGTGCTCGGTATCTGTAGTTTCCGCCCTTTCCCCTTGCAGGCCGTCGCGCAAGCGCTGGCGGGCGCGCAACGTATCGTCGTGGTCGAAAAAAGTTTCTCGGTTGGCATCGGTGGCATTGTGGCGACGGACGTGCGCATGGCCTTGCAGAACGCGCAGCAGCAAGTGTTTACCGTGGTGGCCGGACTCGGCGGACGCCCGATTACCTGCGCGGCCTTGCAGAGAGCCTTTTCCCAGGCGATCGAAGGCCGGCTCGAAGCCTTGCATTTTCTCGATCTCGACCGCGAAGTTGTCGAGCGCGAGTTGGCGCGCGAGCGTTCGGAAAGGCGCACCGGCCCGACGGCGGTGAATATTCTGCGCGACAAGCGCGCGGCTTGGCGTACTCGTTGAGGAGGTGAGGCATGTCTTTCAGTCCAGCCAAGTTTTATCAGACAGGCACCTTCACGGTCGGCAACCGTTTGTTGCCCGAAGATCTGCGCACGGTTCAGGCCGATACCGAGCGGACGAACGCGCTCAATTCCGGCCATCGTGCCTGCCAGGGCTGCGGCGAAGCGCTCGGGGCGCGCTATGCGGTAGACGCCGCGGTGCAGGCGGCGGGCGGCCAGATGATCGCGGTCAACGCCACCGGCTGCCTGGAAGTCTTTTCCACCCCGTATCCGGAAAGCTCCTGGCAGGTGCCGTGGATTCACTCTCTGTTCGGCAATGCGGCCGCGGTGGCGACAGGCGTCGCGGCGGCCTTGCGCGTCAAGCAGCGCGGGAATGTGCGCGTATTGGCGCAGGGGGGCGACGGCGGCACGACCGATATCGGTTTTGGCTGCCTTTCCGGCATGTTCGAACGTAACGATGATGTGCTCTACATCTGTTACGACAACGAAGCCTATATGAACACCGGGGTGCAGCGTTCTTCCGCGACGCCGCCGGGCGCGCGAACCGCGACGACGATGCCGCTCGGCTCCGAACCCGGCAACGTGTTCGGCCAAGGCAAGAATCTGCCGCTGATCGCGATGGCGCACGAAATTCCTTACGTGGCGACCGCCACGGTCGCCGGTCTGCACGACCTCGAATACAAGGTGCGGCGCGCTATGGAAATTCGCGGCGCGCGTTATCTGCATGTGTTCGTGCCGTGTCCGCTCGGTTGGGGCGCGGCGCCGCACGACACGATCCGGCTGGCGCGGCTGGCGAAAGAGTCGGGTATCTTTCCCGTGTTCGAAGCCGAGCATGGCGAAGTCGTGAGTGTTTTGAAGATTCGCAACAAAGTGCCGGTGGATGATTACCTGCGTGCCCAGAAGCGTTTCGCGCACTTGTTCGGCAGCCATCCGCGCCCCGATATCGTGGCGCGCATTCAAGCCGAAGCCGATCGCAACGTGCGGCGTTTCGGTTTGCTCGATGCGGCGGAGCCGGAAGCCGCCGCGCCGGTCCAGCCTTAAAAGTTTGGAGTCTCGCGTAATGGAAAAACCCTTTGCGATTACGCTCGATGTCGGATCTTCGCTCGCCAACAAGACGGGCGCGTGGCGGACCGAGCGGCCGGTCTATCTGGACCGACTCCCTCCCTGCAATGCCGCCTGCCCCGCGGGCGAAAACATTCAGGCTTGGCTTTTCGAGGCCGAGTCGGGCGACTATGAAGCCGCGTGGCGCAGCTTGGTGCGCGACAACCCGATGCCGGCCGTGATGGGGCGCGTCTGCTACCGGCCCTGCCAGACGGCATGCAACCGCGGCAAGCTCGATTTGCCGGTCGGGATCAACTCGGTCGAAGAGTTCCTCGGCGACGAGGCAATCCGGCGTGGCTGGCAATTCGACCTGCCGCAACAAGAGTCGGGTCGCAAGGTGATGGTCGTCGGCGCGGGGCCGTCCGGGCTTTCGGCGGCCTATCACCTGCGCCGGCTCGGCCACCAGGTCACGATCTGCGAAGCCGGGCCGATGGCCGGCGGCATGATGCGTTTCGGCATTCCGAAGTACCGCTTGCCGCGTGAAGTGCTCGATGCCGAAGTCGCGCGGATTCTGGCGATGGGCGTCGAATTGCAATTGAATAAGCGCATCGACGATCTGCGCGGCGCGATGCAGGCGGGCGGTTTCGATGCCGTGTTTCTCGCGATCGGCGCGCAGCGCGCGCGGCGCGCCGAAATCCCCGCCGGGGGTTCGGCGCATGTGCTCGATGCGGTCAGCCTGCTGCGCAGCATGGAAGGTGAAGAGCCCCCGCAGATCGGCCGTCGGGTCGTGATCTACGGCGGCGGCAACACCGCGATCGACGTTGCGCGCACGGCCAGGCGGCTCGGCGCGGAGGAAGCGATCATCGTCTATCGCCGCAACCGCGAACGGATGCCCGCGCACGATTTCGAGGTCGAGGAAGCCATCGAAGAGGGCGTGCTGATGAAGTGGCTCTCGCTGATCCGCGATGTCGACGACAGCGGTACGATGACGGTCGAGAAGGTCGTGCTCAACGAGGAAGGCAAACCGACGCCAACCGGCGAGTACGAAACTTTGGAAGCTGACACGCTCGTGCTCGCGCTCGGCCAGGAAGTCGATCTGTCCCTGCTCAAGGGCATTGCCGAAATCAAGATCAGCGACGGCGTGGTCGAGGTCGACCGGCAGATGATGACGGGTTATGCCGGCATCTTCGCCGGTGGCGACATGGTGCCCGCCGAACGCACAGTGACCGTGGCGATCGGCCACGGTAAGAAGGCCGCGCGGAATATCGACGCCTGGTTGCGCGGCGAGCGTTGCGAACCGCCGCCCAAGCATGAAATCGCCGAGTTCGAAAAGCTCAATACCTGGTACTACACCGATGCGCCGAAAACGCTGCGGCCAATGCTCGACATCGTGCGCCGCCAGACGAGTTTCGACGAAGTCGTGGGCCAGCTCGACGAATCGAATGCGCTCTTCGAAGCGCGGCGCTGCCTGTCCTGCGGCAACTGTTTCGAGTGCGACAACTGCTACGGCGTGTGTCCCGACAACGCGGTAATCAAACTCGGGCCGGGTAAGCGTTTCCGCTTCAACTACGACTATTGCAAGGGCTGCGGTATCTGCGCGGCGGAATGCCCGTGCGGCGCGATCAAGATGGTGCCGGAAGAAATTTAAATAGCCTCGCCGTTGGGGCTAAACTGTCAAATTTGGTCCCGACTTTTTGAGAACCTGTTCATAATCTTGCTGCGAGGCTGTGATCGGGGCTCATGCGCTGCTCGGAATCCTCATTTATTACGTATAAATTCCGGTTCCTGCGCTGCTCTTCACCCCGCTGACAGCCTCTCGCGACAGATTTTGAACAAGTTCTAAGGCCCCCGTGATCGTCGAGTTTCCGAACAGCCCGTTCCGCCTGCATCAGCCGTTTCCCCCGGCCGGCGATCAGCCTGCCGCGATCGATCTGCTCGTCGAGGGCATCGAGGACGGTCTGATGTACCAGACCTTGCTCGGCGTGACCGGCTCAGGCAAAACCTACACGATGGCCAACGTCATCGCGCGCACCGGCAAGCCCGCGCTCGTGCTCGCGCCGAACAAGACGCTCGCGGCGCAGCTCTATGCCGAGTTCCGCGAGTTCTTCCCCGAAAACGCCGTCGAGTATTTCGTCTCCTATTACGATTACTACCAGCCGGAGGCTTATGTGCCTTCGCGCGATCTGTTCATCGAGAAGGATTCCTCGATCAACGAGCACATCGAGCAGATGCGGCTTTCGGCGACGAAAAGCCTGCTCGAACGGCGTGACGTGGTGATCGTCGCGACCGTGTCGTGCATTTACGGTATCGGCGATCCGGTCGATTACCACAGCATGATTCTGCATTTGCGCGAGGGCGAGAAGATGCCGCAGCGCGATGTCGTGCAGCGGCTCGTCGGGATGCAGTACAGCCGTGCGGACCTCGATTTCAAGCGCGGCACGTTCCGCGTGCGCGGCGACGTGATCGACATTTTCCCGGCCGAGAACGCGGAACTCGCGGTGCGGCTCGAACTGTTTGACGACGAGCTGGAGCACATCACGCTGTTCGATCCGCTGACCGGCCATCTGAAGCAGAAGCTTGGCCGCTTCACGGTTTTTCCGTCGAGCCACTATGTGACGCCGCGCGACACGGTGCTGCGCGCGATCGAGGCGATCAAGGAAGAGCTGCGCGAGCGCATCGATTGCTTCGTGCGCGAACACAAGCTCGTTGAGGCGCAGCGGATCGAACAGCGCACGCGCTTCGATCTCGAAATGCTGACCGAACTCGGCTTCTGCAAAGGCATCGAAAACTACTCGCGCCATCTCTCGGGCCGCGCCGCAGGCGAGCCGCCGCCGACCTTGATCGACTATCTGCCGCGCGATGCGCTGATGTTCATCGACGAATCGCACGTTGCGATCCCGCAGGTCGGCGGCATGTATCGCGGCGATCGCGCGCGCAAGGAAAACCTCGTCAATTACGGTTTTCGCCTGCCCTCGGCTGTCGATAACCGGCCGCTCAAGTTCGAGGAGTTTGAACGCCTGATGCCGCAGGCGGTCTTCGTTTCAGCGACGCCGTCCGATTATGAAGCGCAGCATCAAGGCCAGGTCGTCGAACAGGTGGTGCGGCCGACCGGCCTCGTCGATCCGACCGTTATCGTGCGTCCGGCGCTCAGCCAGGTCGACGATCTGCTGATGGAGATCCGCCGCAATGTCGCGGCCGGCGAGCGGATTCTCGTCACGGTGCTGACCAAGCGTTTCGCCGAGGAGCTGACCGACTATCTGACGGAGAACGGCGTGCGGGTGCGCTATCTGCATTCGGACATCGATACGGTCGAGCGCGTCGAAATCATCCGCGATCTGCGGCTCGGCGAGTTCGATGTGCTGGTCGGCATCAACCTGCTGCGCGAGGGGCTCGATATTCCCGAAGTTTCGCTCGTCGCGATTCTCGATGCCGACAAGGAAGGCTTCCTGCGTTCGACGCGCAGTCTGATCCAAACGATCGGCCGCGCCGCGCGCCACCTGCACGGCACGGCGATTCTGTATGCCGACAGGATCACCAATTCGATGAAGGCCGCGATCGACGAAACCGAGCGCCGCCGCGCGAAGCAGATCGCGCACAATGAGGCCAACGGCATCGTGCCGAAGTCGGTGCATAAACGCATCAAGGACATCATCGACGGCGTGTATCAGAACGAAGAGCAGAGCAAGCCGATGCGCGTGGCCGAACCCGGCGCCGACTATGCGGTGATGAGCGAGAAAGCGCTGGCGAAGGCGATCAAACGGCTTGAAAAGGAAATGCTGGAGCATGCGCGCAACCTCGAATTCGAGCAGGCCGCCGCCGCGCGCGACGAACTGTTCCGGCTGCGTCAGCGCGCTTTTGGCGCGGACCAGCATGGCAATCCTTTATAGGGTTCGCCGGCCAAGCGAACGGGAAAGCTCGGCGGCTTCCGCCATCAGCAGACCGCTGAGTTCGGCGACCCTGCCTTCGGTCATGCGCACGTCCGGCCCGAAGAGGCACAGCGAGCCTGCAATCTGATCCGCGCCATTGAAGAATGGCGCGGCCAATGCGACGGCGCCCTCGATCAGTTCGTTGCGGCTGACGGCATAGCCGCGCCGGCGAATCGCCGCCAGCTCGGCCGGGTCGGGCTTGGTGGTGGCTTCCTGTGTGCCGGAGAAATCTGGGGGGCTCGCCATATGCGTTAGGATGGCGCGGCCGCTGGCGCCGAGCGCGAGTCGTTCGCGGTAGCCGACGCCGCGGCAAAAGCTCAGCGGCTGGGCGCTCTCAATCTCGGCCACACAGACGCGATACATCCCTTCGGGTACGAATAGCGAAACCGTTTCGCCGCTGGCCTGCCACAGTTTTTGGAGTACCGGCTGCGCCAGTTGCGCAATGCTCTGGCTGTTCATCCACACATGCGCGAGATGCGCGACCGCGCTGCCGAGCCGGAACTGCTGTGGTTCGCCCGAGGAGGCGATGAAACCGCTTTGCTCCAGCGTGCTGAGCAGGCGATACAAGGTCGGACGGCTCAGGTCTACGCGCTTGAGCAGCTCCGCGACCGTCAAGCCCGTGTCCTGCGGCCTGAAGGCGAGAAGGATGTCGAGCGCCCGTGCGACCGCGCGCACGTTTTCGTGCGACTTCTTTTCTGTCATTTCCGAGTTCCCCGCCATGAGTCGGCCGGTGGCCGTGATGCTGCTTATTTTCTCCCATAACAAATCGCTATAGCACCTAGTGCACAAGGCAGCTAGGTACTACATGGTCCGATTGTCATAATTGGACCATCTGTCCGTAGGGTAAGACATGTATCTTGTTCTGTGGATATGCGAAAACAAACAACTGGCCAATTCCGCTACTTCATCCACCGGCCATAAACGAGGAGACACACATGGATAACCAAATGAGCGAAACCCTGGTGCGCACGGGGCCTGGCACGGCGTTGGGCAACGTGATGCGCCGCTACTGGGTGCCGATCCTGCTTTCGCGCGAGATCGCCGAACCCGATGGCCCGCAGGTGCGTGTGCAGATCCTGGGCGAAAAGCTGCTCGCTTTCCGCGACACGGACGGCCACGCGGCGCTGATCGATGAGTTCTGTTCGCACCGGGGCGTGTCGCTGTATTTCGGACGTAATGAAAAGAACGGCATTTGCTGCGGCTATCACGGCGTCAAGTTCGACCGCAACGGACATTGCGTCGAGGTGCCGTCCCTGCCGAAGACCCGCGAGGCGTGCAAGCACCTGGACATCAAGGCGTATCCGTGTATCGAGCGTGGGGGCATCGTGTGGGCGTATATGGGCCCGAAAGACAAGCAGCCCGAACCGCCGAACCTGGAATGGTGCAACCTCCCGGATAGCCATGTGTTTGTCTCTAAGCGTCTCCAGGAATGCAACTACCTGCAAGCCATGGAAGGCGGCATCGATACCAGCCACGTTTCCTATGCGCACGCTTATGAGGTCGCAAGCGATCCGCTGCACATGGACTCCAAAGCGCTCAAGTACTTTGCCGACGGCAACGTGATATTCGAGGTCGAGCAGCAGCCGCATGGCCTGACGATGTTCGGCCGCCGCAACGGCGAGCCCGATTCGTACTACTGGCGTATCACGCAGTGGCTGTTCCCGTGGTACACGCTGATTCCGCCGTTTGGCGATCACGCGATGGGCGGCCATGCATGGATTCCGATCGACGACGAGAACTGCTGGGCCTGGAGCATCAACTTCCATCCGGGCCGGCCACTGACCGAGGAAGAGCGGACCGCTCTGGAAGCCGGCAAGGGCATCCACTGCGAGTATGAGGAAGGCACCTTCCGTCCCAAGGCCAACAAGGACAACGACTATCTCATCGACCGCCAGGCGCAGAAGGAAATGCGCACGTTTACGGGCGTGTTTGGCATCGCGACGCAAGATACCTCGCTCCAGGAAAGCATGGGAACGATCCAGGATCGCAGCAAGGAAATCCTGCTGCCGACCGACCGCGCGATCGTGATGGCGCGCCGGATGCTGCACGATGCGGCAATGGCCAATACGCTGACGCCCGATGCCGAGCCGCCGGCCGTCCATGCGGACCGGCAGTTTGTGCGCGCTGCTGGCGTGCTTTTGCCGCGCGGTCAACAGCCGCAGGGCTGGGCTGCCGAGCATCTGAACAACGGTAAGGATAAGCCAGTCTTTTCCGTTTGATGACGCGTCGAACGCCAACCCTGCTATTCAGGCGGGGTTGGCGAGACAAGCGTTAGTGGTGCCGAAGGTGCCCCGATTCGTGGCAAAAACCCCAGGCTTACGCCTGGGGTGATTCGCGGGCCGGTGCGCGGGCGCTCCCGCCCGCGTCCGCGCGGCCTCAATGCAGGCGCGAGCCTGATTTTCCGTTCCAGGGAGGCCGGCATTGCGCCGGCGCACAATGCAACAAGAATCCAGACTTAAAGACAAAGCCGCGCTGATCACAGGCGGCGGGGGCGGTATTGGCGCCGCGACGGCGCGTACATTCTGTAGCGAGGGCGCAGCCGTGATGCTGGTGGACGCGAATGCACAGGCGCTTGAGCAGACGGTCGCCGAGATCAAACGGTTGTACCCGCAGGCGCGTATCGCAAGCCTCGCGGCCGATGTGTCCAGTGAAGAAGGCGCCAGCCGCGCGGTGCGTCAGGCCGAGGAGGCATTCGAGCGGCTCGACGTGCTCGTCAATAACGCGGCGATGCGCAATTACAGCGCGATTGCTGACGTGACACCCGCGGAATGGCAGGCCATCGTGTCGGTCAATCTGATCGGCATGTCCAACTATTGCAAGGCGGCGCTGCCTCTGCTGCGCAAAGCGGGGGGCGGCAGCATCGTCAACGTGTCTTCGTGCTATGCGGTGACCGGACGCAAGGGGATGGGCCTCTACGACGCGACCAAGGCCGGCATGCTGGCGCTGACGCGCACGCTCGCTTTCGAGGAAGCCGCGCATGGGGTGCGCGCCAACGCCGTGTGCCCCGGCTCGACGCTGACGGATTTCCATGTGGGCCGCGCGCAAGCGGCGGGCAAGAGCGTCGATGTGCTCAAGACTCAGCGTCAGGACACCTCTTTGCTGGGCCGCTGGGCCTCGCCCGAAGAGATCGCCTGGCCAATTCTGTGGCTCGCCAGCGACGAAGCCTCGTTCATCACCGGCACCACTTTGATGGTCGACGGTGGTTTGCATGTCATGTAGGAGCAAATCATGAGTGAATCCCTGCTCACCGTGCGCGTGGCGCGCGTGAAGGTCGAGGCGCAAGACATTTATAGTTACGAACTGGTCGATCCGGCGGGCGCACCGCTGCCGCCGTTTTCGGCTGGAGCGCACATCGACGTGCGCATTCCGGGCACCAGCTTCACACGGCAGTATTCGCTGTGCAGCCCTTCGTCCGAGCGCAACCACTACATGATTGCGGTGCTCAACGACCCGAACTCGCGCGGCGGTTCGCGCGCGATGCACGAAAGAGTGTATGAGGGCAGCACGCTGGATATCTGCGTGCCACGCAACCATTTCCCGCTCCATCCCGAAGCCACCGGAAACCTGCTGTTGGCCGGCGGTATCGGCATCACGCCGATGCTGTGCATGGCGCACGCGCTGCATGACGAGGGCCGTGCTTTTGCCATGCATTACTGCGCCCGTTCGCGTGAGCGGGCGGCGTTTCTCACGCAACTGGATCAGGCCCCGTTCGCCGATCGCGTGCAATGCCACTTCGACGATGGCGCGCCGGCGCAGCAACTCGATATCGAGGCGCTGCTGTCCGCAGCGGACGCCGGTGTGCATCTCTACGTCTGCGGCCCCAAAGGCTTCATGGATGCGGTGCTCGCCGCCGCGCGCAAACTCGGCTGGGCCGAAGAGCGGTTGCACTACGAGTTCTTCGCGGCCGATGTCGATGCAACGGGCGCGGCGCTTGAGGTCAAGCTCGCGCGTTCGGGCCAGGTCATCACGGTGCCACCCGAGCAGAGCGTGGCCGATGCGCTGATCGAGGCCGGCGTTGATCTGACGGTGTCGTGCCGCCAGGGCGTGTGCGGCACCTGCCTCGTGCGCGTACTTGAAGGCGAGCCCGACCACCGGGATCTGTATCTCTCACCCGCCGAGCAGGCGCGTAACGACCAGTTCACGCCTTGCTGTTCGCGTGCCAAGTCGCGCATGCTGGTGCTGGACCTGTAAGGGCCTCTGGCTCCTATTCTCGCCGTGCGCGCCGTTCGGCGCGGGCGCGCGGCTGTTCGCTTTCCGAACATAACTATGCGGCGATCACGCCCTTTATTCATACCTATAAATTGGAGACATTAGGAAATGAAAATCGAATCAGCCGCGGACGGCCCGAGGTCCGATCCGCCTAGTCAAGGCAAACCAAATGGGGTGGTTCCCACCGCAGGCAATTCCTCCTATCGTTGGCTGGCGTTGTTCATCGTATGGGGCGCGTTTTTGCTCAGCTATACCGTCCGGGTGGCGTGGAACCCGATCATGGCTCCCGTTGGCGCGTCGCTGGGGATCAAGGTGGCGCTGCTCGGCGCTTTCGTGACCGCGTTTTATACGGGCTATGTCATCGCCAACATCCTCGGCGGGATGATCACCGACGTCTTCGGCGGTCGCCTGACCCTGGCCGCTTCGTTGTTTCTGCTCGGCGGGTTCACCTACGCTTTCGGCTATACGGATTCGCTGGCCGTGGGTATCGCGATCCAGGCTCTCATGGGGCTGACCGCGGGCGCCGATTACGCGGCGGGTATGAAAATCATCGCCACCTGGTTCAGCAAGGACCGGGGCCGGGCGATGGGGCTCTATACAACGGCGACCTCGCTGGCCGTCATCATCGCCAATGCGGTGGCGCCTTCGTTTACCGCCGCCTACGGTTGGGTGAAGTTGTACCACGTGATGGGCTTCATCACCTTTGCCTGGGGGATCGTGGCGCTGCTGCTGTTGAGAAAAGAAGCCGCCCATCCCCACCACGTACATGCTTCACCAGTCAAATTCGGGCATACATTCAGCGTCTTGCGCAACCGTAACCTGATTGTGCTTGCGATTGCCGGCTTTGGCGGGCTGTGGGCCACGGTGGGATTCCGCACCTGGGGCAACTCCTTGATGATCAAAGGGCATGACATTTCGCCCGTGGTCGCGGGCGCGGTGATGGCGTGGTTTGGTATCGGCGCCTTGGTCGCCAAGCCGGTGTTTGGCTGGGTATCCGATCTGCACTGGGTGTCGCGCAAAGTGTTTTCGATCTTCTTGTTTTCGATGGCGGTGGTATTTCTGGTGGTGTTCGGGTACTGCACGACGGTCACCCAGTTCTACATCGTCGCCACGCTGATCGGTGTGTTCGGGTTTGCCTATCTGCCGGTGCTGATGGCGCAAATCAGCGATGCCACGGGTAGCAACCTGGCCGGCGCTGGTGCGGGCTGGACCAACGCCATCTGGCAAACGGGCAGCGCAATATCACCGCTCGCCGTCGGCTATGCCTACAGCGCAACCAATTCGTTTCTGGCCTCATTGCTGGTTCTGGCGATCGGTCCGGTGATCGGTGTGCTGAGCCTGCTTTTGATCAAGTCGGAACCCCGCTCGAAGGGACACTCAGCGTAGTTTTTCATTTGTGCTGATACCGATGTTAAACGATGTTACTATATAGGCACCTCGGAAAGCCTCGTTACAAAAAAAGAGTTTATTCGAGATGCTTAAGAAAGATGCCGATGACGAAAGTTCATCGGCATCATGTTTTGTAATAGGAGGAGAAAGATATGCAGAAGAAGTTAATTGCTCTGGCTGTCGCCGGTCTGGCTGCCGTTCCGGCAATCGCCGCCGACTCCAGCGTCACGCTCTATGGCTTGGTCGACATGGGCTATTCCTGGCGTGGCGACAACTACAACAGCGCTAAACAGTCGCGTAGCGGCTTCGATAGCGGCCAGATGAAAGGCACCCGTCTCGGCGTGCGCGGCGCCGAGGAGCTTTCGCCGGGTTTTAATGCGATCTTTACGCTCGAAGCCGGAATCGCCGCTGACACCGGCAACCAGAACCAAGGCCGCCCCTGGGGCCGTCAGACCTTTGCCGGTTTCGACATTCAGGGCGCCAAGCTGACCATGGGTCACCAGTATGCCCCGCAGTTCAACATGTATGCCGCCTACGAACCGTTCGGTCTCGGTTCGGTCGCGGAAGCATGGAACATCATGTCGCATGTCGAAGGGCGTGTGCAGAACGGAATTGAGCTGAATACCCGGTTCTACGGCGATGACAGCTTCGGTTTCGCTTTCGATGGCATGTATTCGCTCGGCAGCCCGCAGGGCGATGGTGCACCACAGCCGGAAACCGGCCAGAACGGTGAGGATACGCGCTTCGTCTCGCTCTTCCCGAAAGTGAAGTTCGGCCCGGCGACGCTGATGGCCGGCTACACCCAGTGGAAGACCAAGGGGGCGGAGAAGAACAACAATGCGGTTGATGTCGGCCTGAACCTCGACTTCAAGGTCGTGCAGATCTTCGGTGCCTATGCGCGTTACAACAACGGCGCGAGGGGGAAAGACCCGATCGCTGTCTACAACAACAGCACCGGCGATTTCATCACCGACAAGGTGAAGTTCAACCGCTGGTTCCTCGGCGGCAAGGTGCCGTTGGGCAATTTCAAGCTGCTCGCGTCCTATGCCTATTCGAAGGACAAAAACGATCTCAACATGAAGGCCCAGCAGTTCGGCTTCGGCGGCACGTACTCCTTCTCGAAGCGCACCGATCTCTATGCGGTCTTCTCGCGGATCGTCACCAGCGACGGCATCAACAATCCGATCGGCAACTACTACTGGCGTCCGGGCGTCGGCGATGCGACGAACTACACGCCCTCGCCGAACAACAATACCGGCTTGGACAACGGTGCTGCCGGTACTGGCGCTGGTTATCGTTCCGGCCTCAGCCTCGGGATGATGCACTCCTTCTAATCCATGCCCGGAAGGAACCCCATGTTTTCAAAGGCACCCGTTTGGGTGCCTTTTTTTACGTCTATTGCCGCAATAGCTTGGCGCCCCCCTCTTGCCGGGACCGGCTTTGATGCTGCTGGTTTTCCGAGGGCTCACTTGCCGATACGCCGCGCTCGACGGATTCGCCGCAAACGTCTTCTGCTATAGTCGCTTGAGTCAGTGGCCCGTGCTCCCGCGCCGTGTCGCTACGGTCCGGGTGGAAATCATGAACCTCAAGCAGCTCGAATATTTCGTCCGCGTTGCCGAACTCGGCAGTTTCAGCAAGGCGGCGATGGTGCTCAACATCGCTCAGCCCGCGCTGTCGCGCCAAGTGCGCCTGCTTGAAACGGATCTGCACGTCACGCTGCTGATCCGCAACGGGCGAGGCGCGGTGCTGACCGAAGTCGGCAGGCGCTTGTTCGAGCATAGCGTTGGCATCCTCCAGCTTGTCGCGCGCGTCACCGAGGACATCGAAGCCGCGCGCAATGAGCCGTCCGGGCGCATCGCGCTCGGCCTGCCGCCGAGCATGAGCCGGCGTCTGACACCCTCGCTTGTCGACACCTTCCGCCGCGTTCTGCCCAAGGCGCGCTTGACCATTGTCGAGGGACTCTCCTCCCATTTGATCGAATGGATTGCCACGGGCCGGCTGGACCTCGGGCTGGTGCACAACCCGGAGCCCAACCCGGCCATCGAGGTTACGCCGGTGCTCGACGAAGTGCTCGGCCTCGTGAGCCGCGCCATGCCTGGCAGTGTTAAGCCCGTGCCGTTTCGCAGCCTGCCGGAGTATTCGCTGATCCTGCCCGAGCGCACGCATTCCATACGCAGGCTCCTCGAAACCCAGGCTGCCCTGGCGGGGTTGAAACTGAATATCGCGCTCGAAATTTCGAGCGTTCCGTCGATTCTCGATCTCGTCGATGCCGGTTACGGTCATGCCGTGCTGATGCAAACCGCGCTCGCCGCGTCGAGCCGGCCGGAAGCCTTCATGCTGAGTCCGTTCACAGACCCGGCGCTGACTAGTACCTTGTGCCTTGCGGTATCTGCGCACAAGCCCGTGACGCCGCTGATCCGCCAGCTTTCCCGCCTGCTGCGGGAACTCGTAGCCCATAACAATTCGCTATAGCACCTAGTGCACGAGGCGGCTTGGCGCGGCATGGCCCGATTGTCAGAATCAGGCCATGCAAACTTTCACTGCTCCCTCTCATCCCGATGCACGGCTTCTCGGCATCTCGTCAATGGCAACGCGTCAGTTGCTGGCCGAGCTTGCCGGGCTGTACCGCCAGCAATGCGACATTGAAGTGTGTTTCGAGTCCGTCGGCGGCGTGGATGCCGCCAAGCGCGTGCGCGCCGGTGAGGCGTTCGACGTGGTTGCGCTGGCGAGCGATGCGATCGACGCCTTGATTGCGAGCGGGCACATCGTGGACGGCAGGGTGGATTTCGTCCGATCGAGCGTCGCCGTCGCCGTGCGCGCGGGCGCTCCGCATCCCGCCATCGAGAGCGAAAACGCGCTGCGTGACGCCGTGCTCGCGGCGCGCAGCATTGGCTATTCGACCGGCCCCAGCGGCACGGCCCTCTTGCAGTTGTTCGCGCGTTGGGGGATCGCCGATGCGCTGGCCGGGCGCATCGTGCAGGCGCCGCCCGGCGTGCCGGTCGGCCAGCTCGTCGCGGAAGGGGCCGCCGAACTGGGCTTCCAGCAACTCAGCGAACTCATGACCCTGCCCGGCATCGATGTGCTCGGCACGCTGCCGTCCGCCTGCGAGATCGTCACGACCTTCTCGGCCGGGCTATGCGCAACCGCGGCCCGGCCCGAGGCCGTGCGCGCCTGGCTGGCTTTTCTGCGCTCGCCCGCGACGGCCGGCCTCAAGCGACGTCACGGCATGGAACCCGCGTGAGCGCGGGCGCAATCTTTTCATCAGGAATCAGCTCATGATTATCGACATCCACGGTCACTACACCACGGCGCCCAAGGCGCTCGAAGAATGGCGCAATCGCCAGATCGCCGGAATCAAGGACCCTGCGCAAATGCCCAAGGCCGCGGAACTCAGGATCAGCGACGACGAACTGCGCGAAACCATCGAGACGAATCAGCTCAAAAAAATGCGCGAGCGCGGCAGCGATCTGACGATCTTCAGCCCGCGCGCGAGTTTCATGGCGCACCACATCGGCGATTTCCAGGTCTCGGCGACCTGGGCGGCGATCTGCAACGAACTGTGCTATCGCGTCAGCCAACTGTTCCCGGATCACTTCATCGGCGCGGCGATGCTGCCGCAGTCGCCCGGCGTCGATCCGACGAGCTGCATTCCCGAACTGGAAAAGAGCGTCAAGGAATACGGTTTCGTCGGCATCAACCTCAATCCTGATCCTTCGGGCGGCCACTGGACCAGCCCGCCGCTGACCGACCGCCACTGGTACCCGATCTACGAAAAAATGGTCGAACTGGACATCCCCGCGATGATCCATGTCAGCACGAGTTGCAATGCCTGCTTCCATACCACCGGCGCGCATTACATCAATGCCGATACCACCGCCGTCATGCAATTGATCCAGGGCGATCTGTTCAAGGATTTCCCGACGCTCAAATTCGTGATCCCGCATGGCGGCGGCGCCGCGCCCTATCACTGGGGCCGCTACCGCGGCCTCGCGCAGGAGCTGAAGAAGCCGCTCCTGAGCGAACACCTGCTCAACAACGTTTTCTTCGACACCTGCGTCTATCACCAACCCGGCATCGATCTGCTGACGAAGGTGATCCCGGTCGACAACGTCCTCTTCGCCTCCGAGATGATCGGTGCCGTGAAGGGCATCGACCCCGAAACTGGCTATTACTACGACGACACCAAGCGCTATATCGAAGCGACGCTGAATCTGTCCGCCGCGGACCGCTACAAGGTATACGAAGGCAATGCCCGCCGCGTCTATCCGCGCCTGGATGCCGCGCTTAAACAAAAGGGGAAATGAGAGATGTACGAGCTTGGAGTGGTGTATCGCAACATTGAGCGCGCCGAGCGTACTGTCGCCGACGCGCTGGCTGCCTACGGCTCGGCGACCGTGCACGAGGCCATGGGCCGCGTTGGATTGATGCAGCCCTATATGCGCCCGATTTTCGCGGGCGCGCAGGTTTCCGGCACCGCCGTCACGGTATTGCTGCACCCCGGTGACAACTGGATGATGCACGTCGTGGCCGAGCAGATTCAGCCCGGCGATGTCGTCGTCGCCGCCGTCAGCGCCGCATGCAGCGACGGTTACTTCGGCGATCTGCTTGCAACCAGTTTCCAGGCGCGTGGCGCGCGCGCGCTGGTCATCGATGCCGGCGTGCGCGACGTCAAGACGCTCACCGAGATGGGCTTCCCGGTCTGGAGCAAGGCGATTTCCGCCAAGGGCACGATCAAGGCAACGATTGGTTCGGTGAATATCCCCGTGGTGTGCGCGGGCATGATCGTGCACCCCGGCGACGTGATCGTCGCCGATGACGACGGCGTGGTCTGTGTGCCGCGCGCGCTGGCCGCTAAAACGCTCGAAGCCGCCGCCGCGCGCGAAGCCAATGAAGGCGCCAAGCGCGCCAAGCTCGCGAGCGGCGTGCTCGGACTCGACATGTACAAGATGCGCGAACCGCTCGAAAAAGCCGGCTTGCGTTATATCGACTGAAGGAAACAATGCAATGAACGCTCCCTTCGAGAAAACCCCCGGCTGGCTCGACTGGTACGCCGGCCCGAGCAAGCCGCGCTTCAAACTGCCGCCGGGCAGCGTCGATACGCATTGCCATGTATTCGGACCGGGCGCGCAGTTCCCCTACGCGCCGGAGCGCAAGTACACGCCGTGCGACGCGTCGAAGGAGCAGTTGTTCGCGCTGCGCGACCATCTTGGCTTCGCGCGCAACGTGATCGTGCAGGCCACCTGCCACGGCGCCGATAACTCCGCGCTGGTCGATGCCTGCCTGGCGTCGAACGGGCTGGCGCGTGGCGTGGCGACCGTGCGGCGTAACATCAGTGACGCACAATTGCAGCAACTGCACACCGCCGGCGTGCGCGGCGTGCGTTTCAACTTCGTCAAGCGCCTCGTGGACTTCACGCCCAAGGATGAGCTGATGGAAATCGCCGGGCGCATCGCCAAGCTCGGCTGGCATGTGGTGATCTACTTCGAGGCCGTCGATCTGCCCGAACAGTGGGACTTCTTCACCGCGCTGCCGACCACGGTGGTCGTCGATCACATGGGCCGCCCCGACGTGAGCAAGCCCGTCGACGGCCCCGAATTCGAACTGTTCCTGAAATTCATGCGCGAGCATGACAATGTGTGGAGCAAGGTGACCTGTCCCGAGCGTCTGTCGGTTGCGGGGCCGCCGGCGCTGAACGGCGAGTACAACGCCTACCGCGACGTGGTTCCGTTTGCGCGCCGGATCGTGGAAGAATTTCCCGAGCGCGTGCTGTGGGGCACCGACTGGCCGCATCCGAACCTCAAGGATCACATGCCCGACGACGGCCTGCTGGTGGACTTCATCCCGCATATCGCGCCGACCGCTGCATTGCAGCACAAACTGCTGATCGATAACCCGATGCGCCTGTATTGGCCTGAAGAATTGAAGTGAGAACTCAAACCATGAGCAGCAAACCCCTCAAAGTCGCCTTGGCGGGCGCCGGCGCCTTCGGCATCAAGCATCTGGATGGCATCAAGAACATTGCGGATGTCGAAGTCATTTCGCTGGTAGGCCACGACTTGGACAAAACGCGTGAGATTGCCGCCCAGTACGGTATCGGCCACGTCACGACCGATCTCGCCGAGAGCCTCGCGCAACCGGGGCTCGACGCGGTGATCCTGTGCACGCCGACACAGATGCACGCCGCGCAGGCGATTCAGTGCCTCAAGGCGGGCAAGCACGTCGAGGTCGAGATTCCGATGGCCGACAGCCTGGCCGACGCGCAGGAGCTCGTGCGCCTGCAAAAGGAAACCGGGCTGGTGGCGATGTGCGGCCACACGCGCCGCTTCAACCCCAGCCACCAGTATGTGCACAAGAAAATCCAGTCCGGCGCATTCAACATTCAACAGTTGGACGTGCAAACCTATTTCTTTCGCCGTACCAACATCAACGCGGCGGGCCAGCCGCGCAGCTGGACCGACCATCTGCTGTGGCACCACGCCGCGCACACGGTGGACCTGTTCGCCTACCAATGCGGCAGCCCGATCGTCAAGGCCAACGCGATCCAGGGACCGATCCATCCCGAACTCAAGATCGCGATGGACATGAGCATTCAGCTCAAGGCCGCCAACGGCGCGATCTGCACGCTCTCGCTCTCGTTCAACAACGACGGACCACTCGGCACCTTTTTCCGCTACATCGGCGACAGTGCCACCTACATCGCGCGTTACGACGACCTGTACAACGGTAAGGACGAGCAGATCGACGTCAGCCAGGTGGACGTGTCCATGAATGGCATCGAGTTGCAGGACCGTGAGTTCTTCGCCGCGATCCGCGCAGGCCGCGAACCCAATGCCAGCGTGGCGCGGGTGCTGCCGTGTTACGAAGTGCTGCACCAGCTCGAACAGCAACTCACAGGGGCCTGACGCGATGAGCCTGCCACGCCGCCGTGTCGGCCCGTTCGACGTTTCAGCCATCGGCTTGGGCTGCATGAATCTTTCGCACGCTTACGACACGCCACCCGCGCCGGAGCAGGCGGAGGCGCTGCTGCGCCGTGCGCTTGAGCTTGGCATTGACTTTTTCGATACCGCCGCGCTCTACGGGTTTGGCGCCAACGAGGAACTGGTCGGGCGCGCGCTCAAGCCGCATCGTGCGCGGATCGTGCTCGCGAGCAAATGCGGGATGACCGGCGTCGACGGCAAGCGCGTCATCGACGGCCGGCCCGAGACCCTCAAGCGCACCTGTGACGATGCGCTGCGCCGCTTGCAGACCGAGGTCATCGATCTCTATTACCTGCATCGCTGGGACAAAAAGGTGCCGATCGAGGATAGTGTCGGCGCGCTCGCCGATCTGGTGCGTGCCGGCAAGATCCGCGCGATCGGTCTTTCGGAAGTTTCCGCGTCCACGCTGCGCCGTGCGCACGCGGTGCACCCGATCGCCGCGATCCAGAACGAATATTCGCTGTGGACGCGGGAAGCCGAGATCGGCGTGCTCGCCGCCTGCCGTGAGCTGGGCATTGCCTTTGTCGCCTTCAGCCCGCTCGCGCGCGGTTTTCTCGGCGGCGAAATTTCCGATCCCGCCGTCCAGTTCCGGTCCGGCGACATCCGGCTGGCGATGCCGCGCTTCCAGCCGGACCATTACCCGAAGAACCTGGCCCTGCTTGCGGAGTATCGCGAAATTGCCGCGCATGCCAGTTGCAGCCCGGCACAGCTTGCTCTGGCCTGGCTGCTCGCACAAGGCGAGGACATCGTGCCGATCCCCGGCGCCACGAATTTGCAGCACCTTGACGATATCGTCGGCGCCGCTGTGCTGCGGCTGGATGCGGCGACCCTCGCGCGCCTCGACGCCCTTATCAATCAGCATACCGTCAGTGGCAACCGCTATAACGACGCCACACAGGCGGAAATCGACACCGAAAGCTTTGCGGCAGCGTAGGGAGAAAACCTCATATGAACAACGCCAAGACACGCAAGATTCCCGGCACCACGCTCTTCGACAGCGAGATGGCGCGCAAGGGGTATGCGCTTAATAAAATGTGCTTCTCGTTCAACTCGGCGGCTTGCCGCGAGGCGTTTCTACAGGATGAGGACGCCTACTGCACCCAATACGGCCTGAACGCCGAGCAGCGTGAGGCGATTCGCCAGCGCAACGTCCTGGGGCTCCTGGCCGCTGGCGGCAATGCCTACTATCTGGCGAAATTCGTCGGGATATTCGGTCTCGATATGCAGGACATCGGCGCCCAACAGACGGGCATGAGCAAGGAAGCCTTCATAGCCAAACTCGCCGCTTACGCGAAGTAATTCCATTTCTATATCAATCGATTACTTTGTCGGCTTTGCTTGCCGTGCTCCAGCACTGAGCACTGTCTGCGCTTCGCCTTCGCGTACTCGATCGATATGGAAACGAAATAAGGAAATCGATCATGGCACGCATCATCGGTGGAATCACCACCTCTCACGTCCCGGCCATCGGCCGCGCGCTTGCGAAAGAACTTCAGCAAACGCCTTACTGGAAACCCTTCTTCGACGGTTTCCTGCCCGTGCACGATTGGCTTGCGCGGAACAAGCCCGATATCGCGGTGGTGTTTTACAACGACCACGGGCTCAATTTCTTCCTCGACAAGATGCCGACCTTCGCGATCGGCGCCGCGGCGGAATACCACAACGCGGACGAAGGCTGGGGTTTGCCGGAACTCGCGCCGCACCAGGGCGACGAGGATCTTTCATGGCATCTGATCGACGCGCTCGTGGAGGCGGAATTCGATTTGACGACCTGCCAGGAGATGCTCGTCGATCACGCTTTCGCGTTGCCGCTTGAGTTGCTGTGGCCAGAGGGTCCGTGTCCCGTGCGCACGGTGCCGATCTGCATCAATACCGTCCAGTTTCCGCTGCCGTCGGCGGCACGCTGCTACAAACTTGGTCAGGCGGTCGGCCGTGCCATCGAGGCGTGGGAGAGCGACGCGCGCGTCGTCGTCATTGGCACGGGCGGCCTGTCGCACCAGCTCGAAGGCGAGCGCGCGGGCTTTATCAACAAGGAATTCGACCAGATGTTCATGGAGAAACTGGTAAGCGATCCGCTCTGGGCGACGCGCTACTCGATTCCGGATCTCGTCGAACTTACCGGCACCCAGGGCGTCGAGCTTGTGATGTGGCTGGCCACGCGCGGCGCGCTGCTCGGCGATGTCGCCAAGATCCATTCGAACTACCACATCCCGATCTCGAATACCGCCGCCGGGCTCATGCTGATGGAGAATGCCTGAGCATCGTGTGCGTCAGGCTTTTTAGCCGATCCCGAATAGTCCAATTCCCGTAACGCGCCGGTGGTGCTGTGCCATCGGCTGTCTTCCTATCTTCTGATCCGTCATCCATTTAGAACCTGCTTCGTGGCGTCGCAGGCTCTCGCTACAGATTCTGAAAAGATTCTTAAGACAAGAGAGACTTGCTTAACTTTCGTCAAGGTACAAGATGTACTTTTTGTAGACCTTTGTGGCTTTCCTTAAGGGAGAGCCTAAATGAGTGACGCAAATGGCCGGACGACGCTGTGGCGCCGTCTAAGGCGGCCGAGCGCAAAATATTCGTTATTGACGCTGCTGGTCATCGGTTTTATCGGTGGTATCGTCTTCTGGGGCGGATTCAATACAGCGCTGGAAGCAACGAATACCGAAGAGTTCTGCATCAGTTGTCACGAAATGCGTGACAACACCTATGCCGAATACAAGGAAACGATCCACTACAAGAACCGCACCGGCGTGCGGGCGGTGTGCGCCAACTGCCACGTTCCGAAAGAATGGGGCCCGAAAATGCTGCGCAAGATCCAAGCTTCGAAAGAGGTTTGGGGCAAGCTCACCGGCAGCATCGACACACCCGAGAAATTCGAAGCCAAACGGCTGGAGCTTGCGCAACACGAATGGGCACGAATGAAAGCGAACAACTCGCTCGAATGCCGTAACTGCCATTCATTGCAAAGCATGGACGCGGAAAAACAGAAGCCGCGCGCCAGGAAATCACATGAAATGGCAGTTAGGGATGGCGAGACCTGCATCGACTGCCACAAAGGCATCGCTCACCACAAACCGCATGGGATGAAGGAAGAGGACGAAGACTGATTGCGGCGCGGGCTCGGCGGTCGAACGCGTTCAGAAGCAGCCATTTTTCACCGCTCGCAATCAATCAATGCGGTGACATGCGTAACACGGGAAGGTGCGCTAGACTACGCCAGATCTGCGTTTGGCTCTGCCGCGCGAGGTGTTCTTGCGACGCTTGTGTCCGCATGATCCAACTTCTGAATCGATAAAGGCTTGGCTTGGTTTTTCCGACTGAACGGCAGAGCAGCGTATTGAGCGTTACGCGTCTGGTTGGCGAACGCAACGGCGTGCGTCTATGGGGACCGCTTGATTTCTGCGTGTCAGCAGGAGACGCCGTCCACTTACGCGGTCCCAACGGCTGCGGCAAAACCACGTTGCTGCGCACCTTGGCCGGGCTGCGTCCGCCCTTGGCCGGGTGTATCGAACGTGCGCACGGCTGTTCTTTCCTGGGGCATCAAGATGCCTGGGCGGAAGACCTGCATGCCAGGCTTAATCTCGAACTTTTTGCGCGGCTGCATGGCAATGGCCCCGCAGGGATCGCCGCCCTGATGAATGAATTGGGCGTGCCTGATCGTGCGGTGCGCCATTTATCGGCCGGGCAACGGCGCAAACTCGCGCTGGCCCGCCTGGGCCTGGTTCGTCGCCCGCCGTTATGGTTGCTCGACGAACCCTTCGATGCGCTCGACGCGCAAGGCTGCGCCTGGCTGACCGCACGGGTGGATGAACATCTGCGCAGTGGCGGCGCCGTTATTCTGACTTCGCACCAGAGTTTGCCGACAGATTTTCCCGCTCACCGTAAGTTCGATCTGGCTGCGCGTGTTCTCGAAGGGGCTCAAGCGTGAATAGTTCTCCTGCGGCACTCGAAGCAGAGCTTCCTGCTGCCCCGCATGGCGCTGCTTCTGCGCCTGAGAGCGTTGCGTGGCATCCGGCTGTCGGCGCGATTTTGCGGCGCGAATGGGCACTGGCACTGGCGCGGCCGGTTGATTTGCTGGTTCAGGGTTTGTTTTTCGCCACCGTCGCCAGCCTGCCGGCGCTGAGTGTCGCACCTACGGCCGCGACCTTGGCCTTGCTCGCGCCGGGTGTGCTATGGGTTGCCGCATTGCTGAGCGTGCTGATGGCGGGCGGGCGCTGTTTTCACGACGATCTGCGCAGCGGCTGGCTCGACCAATGGGCGCTTTGCGGCGTGCCGCTCGTCTTGCTGGTTGCCGCGCGCTTAATCATGCAATGGTTCATCGTCGCGGTGCCGGTGTTATTGCTCGCACCCTTGGTCGCGCTACAGTACGGACTCAGTGCGCAAGCCCTGGGCGTGCTGATGCTGGGGCTCTTGCCCGGGATTGGTGTGCTCGTTATGCTCGTCGGCGTTGTTGCCGCGCTGGCTGCGGGTTTGCGCCAGGGCGGCGTGCTCGTAATCGGTCTTGTATTGCCGCTCGCCGCGCCGGTGCTGGTATTCGGTTCGCTCGCGGTGCGCGCGGCGCAGCATGGCGAGCCGGCCGGCGCGCATCTGGCGCTGCTTGCCGCGATGCTTTGCGCCGCGCTGGCGTGTTGTCCCTGGCTTGCGGCGAGCGCGGCGCGCATTGGAGTGGAAAGTTAAGCGATGAATCTCGCCAAATATGTTTTCTGGTTCGCCGCGCCGACGCGCTTCGTTCCCCTGGCGCGGCGCCTGATTATGCCGCTGCGCGTGGTCGCTTTGCTTATGGGTGCGTTTGGCCTGTATCTCGGCTTTGGCGTGGCGCCGGCCGATGCCATGCAGGGCGAAGGCTATCGCATTATTTACCTGCATGTGCCGGCCTCGTGGGTGGCGATGTTCGCTTACGCGATGATGGCGTTCTGGAGCTTCATCGGTCTGGTTTGGCGCACGCGCCTGTCGCATCTGCTCGCGCATGCCTTGGCGCCGACCGGCGCTATTTTCGCCGCGCTGAGTCTGGTGACGGGCGCTTTGTGGGGGCAGCCGATGTGGGGAACCTGGTGGGTCTGGGATGCCCGGCTGACTTCTTCGCTGCTGCTGCTGTTGCTCTACCTGGGCTATCTCGCCTTGCTTGGCTCAATCGATGATCCGCAGCGCGCCGATCGCGCTTGCGCCGTGATGGCCTTGCTCGGCGCGCTCAATCTGCCCGTCATGTATTTTTCCGTGCGCTGGTGGAACACGCTGCATCAAGGCGCGAGCGTGACGCCGCGCGGAGCGAGCATGGAGCCGGTCATGCTTACCGCATTGCTGCTGTGCACCCTGGCGGCTTGGGCCTGGGCCGCGGCGACGGTGCTACAGCGCGTATTGATTTTGATCGCGGAGCGCGAAGCGCATGCGCGTTGGCTGCGCGCCTTGCAGGGCGAAGAGCTTGCGGCAGTGCCTGCGCATATGTAAGAGGTTGCCCATGTCTGAATTTTTCAATCCCTGGTGGCACGATTGGGCTTCCTTTTTTCAGATGGGGCGGCATGGCCTTTACGTCTGGGGAAGCGTCGCCGCAGTGGCTGCGGCGCTCGTCGGCGAACAGCTTGCCTTGCGCTCACGCGCGCGGCGGTTGCAGCGCATGCTGCGCGAGGATGAACTGCGATGAGTAAAGTCATGACACCGCGCCGCAAGCGTCTGATCCTCTTGCTGCTTGCCGGCGCGCTCCTGGTCGCGGCGGGCTTGTTCGTCAAACAGGCTTTCCGCAGCAATCTGGTGTTTTTCGTGACGCCGGGCGAACTGGCCACGGATGGCGCGGCGCGCTCGAAGGAACTGCTGCGCGTGGGCGGATTGGTGCAGCCGGGATCGGTGCATCGGGCCGCCGATGGCGGGCTTGAGGTGCGTTTCACCTTGGCTGACGCCACGAGCGCAGTGCCCGTCGTATATCGCGGCGTGCTGCCCGATCTGTTTGTGGAAGGTAAGGGCGCGATCGCGCAAGGCAAGCTGGATGATTCCGGCACGCTGATCGCGACCGAAGTGCTCGCCAAACACGATGAAAACTATATGCCGCCCAAGGTGCAGGAAGCGCTCAAAGGCGGCCAACCGATGCAGAAGGCGGCGCAATGATTGGGGAACTCGGACAAATTTTGCTCATCATTGCGCTGGTCGCCGCTGTGGTGCAGGCGTGGGGCGGCTTGGTGGCGCGTCCGCAGCCGCGTTTGGTGACGGTCGCCGCCGTGTGGCAGGCGCTGGGCATCCTGGGGGCCATCGTGCTTTTGGGGGTGGCGTTCGTCAATAACGATTTTTCGCTCTCCTACGTTGCACAGAACAGTCACCGCACCTTGCCGCTGATTTATCGGATCGCCGCGGTGTGGGGCGGGCATGAAGGTTCGATGCTGCTGTGGCTGGCGGCATTGTCTGTATGGAGCCTTTTCGCTTTGCGCGGATTGAGGCGTCACGATTTGAGCTACGCGGCGCGCACGCTCGGCATGCTCGGCGTCGTCGGGGCCAGCGTTGGCGCTTTCGTGCTGTTTACCTCTAATCCTTTCGCACGGCTGCTGCCTGCCGCCGAAGAGGGCATGAGCCTCAATCCCATGCTGCAAGACCCAGGAATGGCCATGCATCCGCCGCTGCTTTATCTCGGCTATGTCGGCACGGCGGTGCCGTTTGCGATGACCTTGGCGGCTTTGTGGGGCGGCGCTCCCGCCGGCTGGACGCGCTGGGTGCGCCCCTATACGGCAGTCGCCCTGGCCTTGCTTTCGTTTGGTATTGCCTTGGGCTCCTGGTGGGCGTACTACGTACTTGGTTGGGGCGGCTGGTGGTTCTGGGACCCGGTTGAAAACGCCTCGCTGATGCCGTGGCTGGCTTTGGCCGCGCTGCTGCATGTCCAGATCGCGCGCGATCAGCATGGCCGTTTTCCCTATTGGACGGCAACGCTTTCCGTGGGGGCTTTTGTGCTGGCTTTGCTCGGCACCTTCCTCGTGCGTTCGGGGGTGCTCACTTCGGTGCACGCGTTTGCTTCCGACCCGCGCCGCGGCAGCGTTATGCTTGCCTTGATCGCGGCTGCGCTGTTCGGCAGTCTGGCGTTGGTGGCCAAGAACGGCGAGCGTTTGCGGTCCGAGCGCCAGTCGCGCGCTCCGGCGCTGCTTTCGCGCGATACGGCGCTGGCGGTCAATAACCTTCTCCTGGTCGCCGCTTGTGGATGCGTGCTGCTCGGCACGCTCTATCCCTTGATCATGGATGCCTTGCAGCTTGGTAAACTTTCGGTCGGCCCCCCGTATTTCGATGCGGTGATGACCCCCGTTTTATTGCCTGTGTTGTTCCTGCTGATGCCCGCGATCTGGATCAACTGGAGCCGCGATCGGGGATCGGACTTGTTGTGCCGCTTGCGTCCTACTTTGATCGCGGTATTGATCGGTGTGTTCGTTTTGCCGTTTGTTCTGGCGCATGTCTATGGCCAGGTTTATCCCTTGGTTGTGATCGCTCTGCTGGGTGCCGTGGGTGTGATTGTGAGCACGCTACATTGGGCATGGCGGCGTTTGCGCAGCGGCGGGTTGGGCGCGGCGGGAACCGGGATGGTGATCGCGCACCTGGGCGTTGCGGCGTTCGTGGTGGGCGTGGCGATGGTCAAGGGCTATGGCCTTGAGCACGATGTGCATATGCAGCCGGGCGGCACGCATCAGCTTGGCGGCTGCTCGCTGGTTTTCGATCGCATGGGCGAACGCGAGGGCCCCAACTATACGGCGCAGACAGGGCATTTCACCCTTACCTGCGGTGATGGCGCCGCGCGCCCCTTGGTGACCGAAAAGCGCAACTATGTCAATTTCGGCATGCCGATGACGGAGAGCGCGATCGATTGGGGTTTGACGCGGGATATCTATGTGGCGCTCGGCTCCCCGGACGAGCCGGCTGACGCGGGCGCCTGGAGCGTGCGCGTGCAGTACAAGCCGTTTGTGCGCTGGATCTGGATCGGCGTGGTCTTGATGGCGCTGGGGGCTTTGAGCGCCGCGGCGGCCGCGCGTTTCCGCCGCACAGTGCCGCATGCCGATCGCCAGGCGGCGGTTCCTTCTTCCACATCGGTTGAGATTCAAGCATGAGTAAAGATGTAGCTTCGGGCCGCCGCTGGGGGCTGTGGGGGGTATTGGCCGGGGCGCTGGCCTTGCTGGCCTTGCTTGCGGTAGGCATGACGCGCGACCCGCGCGAGCTGCCTTCGGTTCTGATCGGCAAGCCGTGGCCCGACATGGTTTTGCCGCAATTGAACAACACGGCTCCCGATGGCGCGCCGATTGGGCCGGCGCAATGGCGCGGTAAGCCGCGTCTGGTTAACCTTTGGGCTTCCTGGTGCGGAACCTGCCGCGAAGAGCATCCGGTCCTGCTCGATCTGGCTGAAACGCTGCGCGCGAAAGGCCGCGCCGACCAGCTTATTGGCCTGAATTACAAAGACCAGCCCGCGGATGCGAACGCCTGGCTGAATAACCTGGGCAATCCGTTCTCCACCGTTATCGTGGATGCCAACGGGCGGCTGGGGATCGAGTTGGGCGTCTATGGCGCGCCGGAAACTTTTATTGTCGATGCAAAGGGCGTGATCGTGTGGAAGCATATCGGGGCGCTGACGCCGGAAGTGGTCGCGAACGAGATCATGCCCAGGCTGGAGGAGCGGTCGTAATGCGTCTGCCGCACAATGTGGTTGCTGCTCTGTTATTGGCGGTTTCGCTGTTCGCATCAGCTGCGGAGCCAGCCGCCGTCGATGCGGATCGGCTGTATCAGCTGACGAGTGAACTGCGCTGTCTCGTCTGCCAGAATGAATCCCTGGCCGATTCGAATGCCCCGCTGGCGCTCGATTTGAAGAATGAGATTCGCGCGCGCATGGCGGCCGGGGATAGCGATGAGCAGATCAAGCGCTTTCTCGTCGAGCGCTATGGCGACTTTGTGACGTATCGTCCCCCGATGAATGCGCGCACCGTGCTGCTATGGCTGGGGCCGTTATTGCTTGTGGTCGGAGGCGGTTTTGCTGTGTGGCGCACTTTGCGTGCAAATCGCGCTGCTGACGATGGAGAGAGCGAATGACCCCGGTGGCAAGCTTGGCCAGCGCTTGGCCTTTTCTGTTGGTGTCGCTCGTGCTCGTGGCCGGGTTCAGCGTAAGTCTGTACTGGGCCGTTGCCGGCAATGTGGCGGTGCGGCGCGCTCAAAAGCTGGCCCTGGTGCTCAGCGTGCCGCTTGCCGTGGGCTTGCTGTATGCCGCGCGTGGCGAGCCGCGCGCGTTGGCGGTTTCCGCCGAGCCGCATGCCGCGGTGGATATGCTTGCCGCCGTCGATTGTCTGGCCGAACGTTTGAAACAGCAGCCCGACGATGTTAACGGTTGGTTCATGCTGATCCGCTCGTATCAACAGCTTGGGCGCTACACCGCAGCCTCCGAAGCCTATGAGCATGTGGCCGCGCAGGCCATGCAGGAGCCTGAATTGCTCGTGAACTGGATCGACACGCGTTTGATTGTGGCGGACCGTCATTTCGATGCGCGCACGTTTGAATTAGTCGAGCGCGCGCGCGCTTTGGCGCCGAATGACCCGGATGTTCTGGCCTTGAGCGCGTTGGCGGAGCTTGAACGCGGCGACTTCAAATCCGCTGCGGCGACGCTAAAAACCTTGCGCGAGCATTATCAGCCAGGTACGCCGGATCGCAAGGAGATAGACGCCGCGCTGGAAAGACTCCAGCAAGGGAAAGATCCGCGTATCGCATCGGATTCGGCTAAATAAAACAAGGTTTAAAAAGTCGCTGTCCTCTCAAGCCCGCTTGCAGCGATAATAAAAAGCTGATTTCTGAGGGGCGTGCGTAATATGAATCAACGGATTTTGCGGCTTATTGCGGCGGTTTTAGCGCTTGGGGCCACGCTGTGTGGGTGCGGTAAGGAGGAGAATGGCGCAGCGCCCGCGGCGGCTCCGGCCCTGCCGACCAGAATCGTGGTCGGACTCGACGACAATTTCCCGCCCATGGGTTTTCGCAATGAAAAGCATGAGTTGACTGGCTTCGATATCGATATGGCCAAGGAAGCCGCAAGGCGCCTGGGCATGGAGGTCGAATTCAAACCGATCGACTGGAATGCCAAGGAAGCCGAGCTTAACAGCAAGCGCGTCGACGTGCTCTGGAACGGTCTCACGATTACCGAGAAGCGTAAAGAGAAGATTGCCTTTACGCGACCGTATCTTGAAAACCGTCAGATCATCGTCGTGACTGGCGAATCGTCGATCATGAGCAAGGCCGATCTGGCCGGTAAGACCGTCGGCGTGCAAGAGGGAAGCACAGCAGTCGAGGCTGTCCAACGTGATGCCGAGACGCTGAGGACCTTCAAAGAACTGAAGCAATTCGGCGACAACGTGACCGCGCTGCTCGACCTCAAGGCGGGCCGTTTGGATGCGCTGGTTGTCGACGAAGTCGTGGGGCGTTATTACACCGCCAAAAAGCCGGGTGAATATGTAATCCTTGAAGATCATTTTGGCACCGAAGAATACGGCGTGGGTGTGCGTAAGGATGACCTGACCCTGCTTGCCAAGTTGCAAGAGGCGATCGATAGCATGAAGCGGGACGGCACTTCCGCGAGGATTTCCACACAGTGGTTCGGCCACGACATCGTCAAGTAAGAGGCGAGGGGCTGACGCTTGTGCTGGTCTGGCATGCGGCAGTAGATCAGCGCTGAGCCTGCCCCCCGGCGTGTCATGGATTATCTTTGGGTCCTCCTTCCCCCGCTGCTGCAAGGTGCGGGTGTCACGCTCCAGGTATTCTTCATTACCCTGGTGCTGTCTTTACCCCTTGGGCTTGCGCTTGCGTTGCTGCGCTTGTCGCGCAGCGCCAGCGTAAGCGGTCTGGTCAATGGCTACATCTGGCTGATGCGCGGTACGCCGCTGATGCTGCAGATGTTGTTCATCTACTTCGCCTTGCCGTTTGTGCCTTACGTTGGCATCCGTTTACCGAGCTTTCCCGCGGCCATCGTTGCGTTCTCGCTCAATTACGCCGCCTACTTTGCTGAAATCTTTCGCGGCGGTATTCAATCGATCGACCGCGGGCAGTACGAAGCCGCCAAAGCCCTGGGGTTTTCTTATGCGCAGACCATGCGGCGCATCGTGCTGCCGCAAGTCGTTAAACGTGTCCTGGCGCCGGTGAGCAACGAGACGATCACCCTGGTCAAGGACACTTCGTTGATCTACGTTCTAGCTATGAACGACCTGCTGCGCGCGGCGCGCGGCATTGTGCAGCGCGATTTCACAACGATGCCTTTCATCGTTGCCGCGGTCTTTTATCTGCTGATGACCTTGATGCTGACGGTCGGCTTTCAGTGGCTGGAAAAGAAATATTCCGTGTATGACGAATAAGCAGATGATTTCGGTGCGCGACCTGCACAAGCGCTTTGGCACTTTGGCGGTATTGAAAGGTGTATCGTTTGAGGTGGCACTGGGCGATGTGATTGCGATTATCGGCCCCTCCGGCTCGGGCAAAAGCACTTTACTGCGGTGCCTCAACCGTTTGGAAACCATCCAACGTGGTCATATCGAGATAGCCGGAGAAGTTCTGGCAACGACGGGTGCCGATGGGGTTTGCCGGTATGCGGTGGATGCCGAGGCCCGGCGAATTTGCCGCAGGATGGGCATGGTATTTCAGCAATTCAATCTGTTCCCGCATCGGACCGTGCTGCAAAACATCATCGAGGCGCCGATGACCGTGCAGGGTCTTTCGCGCGCGGCGATCATGCCCAAAGCCGAAGAGCTGCTGCGCAAGGTCGGGTTGTTCGAAAAGCGCGATAGCTATCCCGCGCTCTTGTCTGGCGGGCAAAAACAGCGGGTGGCCATCGCCCGTGCATTGGCGATGGCGCCGGACATCATGTTGTTTGACGAGCCAACTTCCGCGCTCGATCCGGAACTTACGGGCGAAGTGCTGCGCACGATACGTCAATTGGCCGACGAACATGTAACTATGCTGGTCGTGACGCATGAGATGAGTTTTGCGCGCGATGTTTCAACACGCGCGTTGTTCATGGACGACGGGGAGATTGTCGAGGCCGGTGCGCCGGCAGAGATGTTCTCCCACCCTAAGCATTCGCGTACCCAGGCTTTTCTTGAGCACATATTGTAGACGGTGCACTTGTTCAAACAACTTCCTCGCAACGGCAGGTTGATCCCGATCTGCCGTTTTTGTTTTGTAACTTCCTTTTCTTCCGGTTTGCGCCAAAAAGAAATGTGTTGCTTTTGATGTGACCCAAAAGGACAGCTTGTCCTGCATCAAATTCAAAATCTGCGGCTACGCAAAAATGTCTATGTATAAAGAACTACTAATAAAGAACTAGCACACAAAAATCTTTGTGAGTGCTGCGCGATAACTGAAAAGGTTGAAGACGGGTAATGCGCCGAATGGTGTTCAGATTGTTAGCTGGAATTGCACTCGTGGGTTTATGTGTGGGTGTGGTTTCTGCCGAAACCAATTCAAAGAATGAGGGTGAGCCTTTTATTGCGGGGATCGCTCCAGATCATCGTCCAGTCGGGGCTCCTGTTATTGAAGTCGCGCAGGTTTTAAATAAGAAGGATGCATTGCACGGAATTGGGAGTCCGATTCCCCCTTCTGTGAATGCCATGATTAAAGACCAAGGTAATTGGTATACGCCATTTACACGTCCAGGCATGAATGGCCCATACGATATTCGTCACTATCACCACTAGACGGCTGTAAAAATCGTTAAAACGGTGAGGGGGATGGAGAAAAGGGGTTTAACCTTCAATATTGCAGCTATCGAGACCGAAACACGCCCGGGCTCGACTCAGCGAGACAGGGTCTGCCCTGGATCGATGCGTCACGAAGAAAAGGTTGTGTCAAGTAGTACCTTCAGCACTTTCTCTTAAAGGAACTCAAAACTATGAAACGTCAAGTACTGGTTGTCGCGTCGATGATGTGCATGTGTGGCGCAGCTTTTGCTGCTGATCAGCAAGGTATGAGTGGTATGTCTGGTCAGCAAGGCATGAGCGGAATGTCCGGCCAGCAAGGCATGTCGGGTATGTCCGGCCAGCAGGGTATGTCTGGTATGTCCGGCCAACAGGAAGGCATGGCCGGTCAAAAAGGCATGAGTGGCATGTCTGGTGAGAAAAAGCCCGCCAACCATCCGACGAAAAAGCATCGCAAGGCCAAGAAGGCCGAGCAGGAAGGCATGAGCGGAATGTCCGGCCAGCAGGGTATGTCCGGTATGTCGGGCCAGCAGGAAGGCATGTCCGGAGAGAAGAAATAATTAAGCGGTTTTCCGCAACGGCTAACTCTGTTGCGGAGTTGAAGTTGTAATGGTGCCTGTATTGGCAGGGTGGAGTTTTCCACCCTGCTTTTTATATCCGAGAGTTGTTCTCTATTGAGAGTCATTCTCTCTTCATTTTGTGAGTCGCTTCCGATGAAAGTGCGACGCGCGTTTCGGTTTCTTATCAGTTCCCTGTTGCTTGTCAGCGCCTGGAGCGCCTCAATAGCTTTCGCGGAACCTTCCTCTCTTGTTCAAACTAAAGACTATCAGCGTGCGCGATGGGATCCGCTGCACTTTGCGCCGGCCATTTCACATGCCAGAAATGAAGATTGTTTGGCGTGTCATAAGGAAATTCTCGACGACAAAGTTCGCGATAAGTCTCCGGCGGGTTGGAAAGCCTCCAACGTCAAGGCGTGGTATCAGACACTCGATACTTATGCAGGGAAGCAGGAGACCTTTCACTGGCGGCATATGAAATCGCCTTATGCGAATTCGGTTATGCAATTGCAGTGCAATACCTGCCACCAGGGCAATAACCCTCGTGATCGGGCCGTCAATCCGCCTGATAAAAATTTTACGGCTTTCACGTTGCGCAAAAACGTGAATCCAGAAATCTGTTTAAGGTGTCACGGCAAATTCCCGCAGGAAATGATGGGCTTGCCAATGCCGTGGACCGAAATGCGCGAGTCGCTGGACAACAATTGTTTGTCCTGTCATGTCGCGATTCGCACGACACGCCATCAAGTCAATTTCTTGAAGCCCGAGGCCATCGAAGAGCTTGCCCAGAAGCAGGGGGGCGATGTGTGTTATGGCTGCCACGGCGGCCGGCAGTGGTATCGCATCAGTTTCCCTTATCCACGCCACCCTTGGGCTGGAATGCCAGAGGAAGTGCCTGATTGGGCGAAGAATCGTCCAACCGAATCCGAAGCTCGCTTCAGAATCCCGGCTGCGGGGAAAACGCAATGACTGTTAAAGAATTTTCACCGATGCCGAACACGGTTTTGGAAAATCTGCTCGATGAGGAAACGCTTTCGCGCCGCGATTTCCTGAAAACAACCGCAATTGCTTCCGCATTGGGCGCAACCGGCCTGATGAGTTATGCGAAGAAGGCCGAAGCCTTCGCCTACGAGCCTTATCCGCGTGACGACGATTTAAAGACTGTCGTTACCTCTTGTGCACATAACTGTGGCTCTCGGCATATGTTGGTGGCGCACAAGAAGGGCGATGTGATCGTGCGCCTGTCGACCGACAACGGCTCCTATCAGGCGGGGGGTCACTTCGGCATGGATACTGAAGCGATGCCGCAATTGCGCGCCTGTTTGCGCGGTCGCTCCTATCGTGCGCGTTTGTATTCGCAGGAGCGTCTGCTCTATCCGATGATTCGAGTCGGTGCGCGCGGTGAAGGCAAATTCAAGCGCGCTTCATGGGATACCGCGCTCGATTATGTCGCGGGCAAGATGCAGGACTTGAAAAAGAAATACGGCCCGACCGCGATTCTCGATCAGTCCTATGCCGGGGCGTCCTATGGCGTGCTGCATAAGTCCGATCAGATCGAAGGCTTGCTCGCGCGTTTCCTCGGCATGTTCGGCTGCCGCACCAATTCCTGGTCGGTGCCTTCCTACCAAGCCACGACGTTCAGTTCGAACATGACCTTCGGCACGATCCAGGACGGCAACGAAGATGACGCTTTCGCGCATTCGAAGCTGATCATCATGTGGGGCTGGAATCCGGCCTACACGTTTCACGGCGGCAATACGTTCTATTACATGCGCATGGCCAAGCAGCGCGGCTGCAAGTTCGTGCTCGTCGATCCGCAGTACACCGATTCGGCGGCTGCTTATGATGCTTGGTGGATTCCGATTCGGCCGAATACCGATGCGGCCATGCTCGCCGGCATGGCGCATTACATTTTCACGAACAATTTGCAGGATCAGCAATTCATCGACAAGTTCTGCCAGGGCATGGATGCGGGCACGATGCCCGATTGGGCCAAGGGCAAGGAAAACTTCAAGGATTACATCCTCGGCAAGTACGACGGTACGCCGAAGTCGCCCGAGTGGGCTGCGACCGTTTGTGGCGTGAAGGCGGAGGACATCAAGAAGCTCGCCGATATGTATGCGCGCACGAAACCGGCGGCGCTCAAAGCCTCTTGGGCGCCCGGGCGTAACGCATACGGCGAGCAGTACAACCGCATGGCGGCGGCGGTGCAGGCGATGACGGGCAACATCGGCATTCTTGGTGGTTGCGCCGAAGGTGTGGGCAAGGGCTTCCATTCCGAAGCGGTTGCTTATCCCTATGATCAATACGCCAACAAGTGGTGGGCTTCGATCAAGTCGGACCGCTGGGCACATTGCGTTTTGAACTACCCGAATCTGCGCCGCGAAGAAGTTGGTTTGTGGCCGCGCGACGATGCGCTCGACGGTAAGATCCCGAATATCCGCGCGATCTGGTGGCATGGTTCCGACTGGTTCAACCAGCTCACCAACATCAACAAGGAAATCGAAGCGGTCAAGAAACTCGATCTGGTCGTCTGCAACGATGCGACGATTACACCGTCGGGGCTGTGGGCCGATGTGTTGTTCCCGATCGCGACGCACTTCGAGCGGCACGACGTGGCATTGCCTTGGTACAAGGGGCATTACTACATTCATCGTCCGAAAGTGATTCAGCCTCTCGGCGAATCCAAGACCGACTTCCAGATTTTCACTGAACTCGCCTACCGCCTCGGTTTCGGGAAGGGATACAACCCGAAAGCGACGCGCGATTATTTCCATCACGACGATGCGGTTGACGAGGCTTATCTGAGCGCGTGGTGGAATGACCGCGTCATGAAAGAGCAGGATGTGGAAATGAGCTGGGAGGAGTTCAAGCAGCACGGTGTCTACAAGTTCGAGCTGCCCGAGCCGCATGTCGCCTTCCGCGATCAGATCGAAGATGGCGACCCGTTCGAAACGCCGTCGGGCAAGATCGAAATTTTTTCGACGACGCTGGCGCAAGTTAAAGATTGGACAAAGACCCAGTGGGGTTACGAAATCCCCTCGATTCCGAAATGGATCGAGCCGTGGGAATCGCTCAATCATCCGAAGGCGCGGGACTATCCGTTCCATCTGATCAGCCCTCATCCGCGTTGGCGTACGCACAGCATCTTCAACAATATTCCGTGGCTGCGCGAAACCTATACGCAGGAAGTGACGATCAACGCCGCCGATGCTGCGCGGCTCGGTATCGTGATGGGCGACACCGTGGAGTTGTGGAACGACCGTGGCCGCGTTGTGGTGCCGGTTTATGTGACCGAACGCTGCATGCCGGGCGTGCTCGTGCTGCATGAAGGCGCGTGGATGGATCTGGACAAGAACGCCGTCGATCGCGCGGGCAACCCGGACTTTCTGACCAAGGATAATCCGAGCCCCGCGGGCGCTTTTGCCTACAACACCGTGCTTTGCAATATCAAGAAGACCGATCTCGTGCACAAGCCGGGATGGGACGAGCTGGCCACCGCGCGCAGCTATATCTTCCGTCGCGGCGATCACTAATCGCCGCGCCTAGCGAACTCGAACCGGACCCAAGGCCATGGCCGACGCACCTGAAAAAGACACTGCACGAATCAAGGAAGCGGTGAAACGGCGCAAGAAGGAAGTCTACACTCCCGTCACGCCCGACAAGCAGCTTGGTTTCATTCACAACAACGTCGATTGCATTGGATGCCGCGCTTGCGAAATCGCATGCAAGGACAAAAACGGCCTGGGGCCCGGCCCCCGCTTGCGCCGTGTGATGTACATCGAAGGCGGAACTTTCCCGGATGTTTTTGCCTATAAGGTTAACGTTTCGTGCAATCACTGCGCCGAGCCGGCGTGCCTGCCGACTTGCCCGACCGGCGCGATTTTCAAGCGTAAGAAAGATGGCGTCGTCGATATCGACTCAACGCTGTGCATTGGCTGCCGCCGCTGTGAGGCGGCCTGTCCTTACGGTGCGCCGCAGTTCGATGTCGAGTCGAATACGATCAAGAAGTGCAATCTGTGCGTTGATGAACTCGATTCCGGCCGCACGCCGTACTGCGTGCAAGCCTGCATGATGCGCGTGCTCGACATCGGGCCGATCGACGAGCTGCGCAAGGGCAACTATCAGACCAAGGCGATGGGGCCGCACGACGAAGTGGTCCGAGCGGTGAAGAATTTCGCCAATCCCGAAATGACCAATCCCTCGATCGTATTCGTGCCGCATAGCAAGGGGCGTATCGATGGCTAATCAGAACCTGTTCATAATCCTGCTGCGATCCCGTGATCGGGGCTCATGCGCTGCTCGGAATCCTCATTTATCACTCATAAACTCCGGTTCCTGCGCTGTTCTTCACCCCGCTGCCGGGCTCTCGCGACGGATTATGAAGAGGTTCTCCGATGTGGCGTGAGGCCGTTGCCGAAGATCTCACGCTGCTCGCCCGCCTGCATGGCGTCGAACTGGATGAGGCGACGCTCGTCGCGCTCGGCGCAGCGCATTTCCCGTCATGTTTGGCGCTAGCTCCAGTTGCGCAAACGGACCGCGAGGCGCGTCAGTTGCTGGCTGGCGCGCTCGGCGGCGATCCGGCGCTGGCGATGTCCCTGGATGAGATGGCGGCCGATTATGCGGCGCTTTATCTCAATGTTCGTCATCAGACCTCGCCGAATGAATCGGCCTGGATCAACGAAGAGGGCCTGGAGCGTCAGGAGGCAATGTTCGCGGTGCGCGAGTGGTACACGCGTTACGGCTTGGAAGCCGGCGACTGGCGCCGTCGTCAGGACGATAACCTGTCCCTGCAATTGCAGTTCATCGCTTATCTGTTCGGCCAAGCCAAGAGCGACGCTGAGTTAGCGCCTGCGGCCGAATTCATGGATGCGCATTTGCTGCGCTGGATCGAACGTTTTGCCGAGCGCGTCGCACAGCGCGCGCAAACACCGTTTTATGCAGGCTTGGGGATGTTGACGGCCTGTTATGTGCGTGGCGTGCGCGATCTGCTCGTCGAACGGGTAGGGGTGCCTTACCCGCCGCCGCCGAAACCGCGCCGGCCGTGGCGCGGTCCCAAGATTGTTGAACAGTCTGCGGCCTATGTCCCTGGAATCGAGCCCAGTTGGTAATCCCGCCGAGCCCGGCGATACGTGGGAAAACTTTGCCGAGGGCGTGCAGTTTCAAGCAGGCCGGTGCGTGCATGCGCATTCACCGATAGCGAGTTGCCATGCGTGCGAAAGCATGTGTCCGCGGCGCGCATGGAAGCTTGACGAAGACGGTCTGGATTTTGATCCCGATGCTTGCGACGGCTGCGGCCTGTGTATTCCCGCCTGTCCCGAAGCGGCGATCCGTAGCGAGCCCGCGCCGGAGCCTTTACCGGTGGGTGAAAAAGTGTGGCTACTTGCATGCACCCATGCGGGTGTCGAACATCCGAATCTGCCATGCCTGCACGCGCTACGGGACGATGAAGTGTTGGCGCAGTGGCACCGTGGCTGCCGCGAAATTCTTTGTGCCGCGGTTGAGTGCGCACGATGTCCGCGCGCGCCGGAAGCCTCTCGCCGCCTGCCGGCCCGGCTCGAACGGATCAACCAGGCTTTGCGGCAACGCCAGCTTCAGCCGATCGCACAGACCAGCGAACCTGCTGCGGCTTGGAATCGCCGCGAACGGCGCCAGCGCGAAGCAAGGCCCGACCTCGCGCGGCGTGCCTGGCTGTCGCGTGTGGTGGCTGCGCCTGTCGTTGCGCCGGAGACGAAACTGCCGCCTGGTAAAGCCGCGCCGGTGTCCTGGCCCTGGCTGGCGCGTATCGATCCCGCTCGCTGCACCGCCTGCGATGCCTGCATGCGCTTGTGCGCGCATCAAGCCTTGCGCCGTAAAGAGGATTGTTACCTGTCCGAGCCGCGCAATTGCACGGGCTGCGGTTTGTGCGTCGATGTCTGTGCCGAACATGCGGTGAGCTTGGAAGCCTGGGGCTGCGCATCCGATGTCTTGCGTTGGCCCGTGTATCGAAAAAATTGTGCGCATTGTCAGGCGCCGTTTCATTCCTGCGTGGACGATGCGCAAAGCTATTGCCGTATTTGTCGCCAAGTGCGGCATCCGCGCGCGGATTTGCGGATTTTTGAATGACATGCGGATCACCATCGTTTGGCGAGGTGCCGCGCCTTGTGATCGGCGAACCCAGCCACGAGTTGCGGAAACCAAGCCGTGGGTATCGCTCCACTCACGCTACGAGCTGGCGAAACCCGACGAAACCATGCCAACCTCTTGCCTTTTTCGGAGATAACACCATGAAAACCGCTCTCATCACCTTGGGCGCCGTATTGCTTACCGGCGCCGTTCATGCACAGGGCGCCAGCGATCCGAAACCCGGTCTGTGGGAATCGCGCACGCTCAAGATGACGGTGGACGGCAACGACGTGTTGCCGCAAATAAAGGCTGCTCGGGAGCAAATGCGCAAGTCCATGGCCAACATGCCGCCCGAGCAGCGTAAACAAATGGAGGCCGCGATGGGCGGGCAGGGCGGCGACCCCACGGTGCAACGCGTATGTATCAGCGCCGAAATGATCAAGAACGAGTGGGCCGCCGCGCCGCGCCCGGAAGGCGCCAATTGTGACAAACCCAGGATCAACCGCAGCGGCAACCGCAGCAGCTTTGAAATGTCGTGCAAGCAAGGAGGCGGCACGATCACCAGCAAGGGTGAGACGGTGGTTGCGGGCGATCAGATCACCACCAAGGTCGAAAGCGTCACCACCGAGGGGAAAGGCAAACGCGTCATGGTGATGGAAAATCAGATGAAGTTCATCGGCAGCGACTGCGGCGGCGTCAAGCCGTTCGACCAGACGGAAGCGCGGGCGGCAAAGAAGAAGTAAGACGCTGTTGGGAAACCCCTCCCGTATCTCGCTCGCTCAGGGCTGCGTATGGAAAATCAGCTCGTAGCATGGGTGGAGCGAAGCGATACCCACGCTTGGCGAACTTCATTGCCGGCGCTCGCTCTGCAACGCCTGAAAGAGCGCGGTGACCTTGGTTTCGTCCTTGATGCCGGGGCGGATTTCCACGCCGCTCATCAGATCAATGATCGGGGCTTTGCTCTGGCGGACGATTTCGGCCGCGTTTTCGGGGGTGATGCCGCCGGCGAGAATCAGCGGGCAGCTAATAGTGCGCTGGAGTTTTTGATAGACGGACAGATCGGCTGTGCCGCTGTGCTGGGCGTTATCCGGCGTGCGCGGATCGAAAAGCACCGCGTGAACACCTGCTGCGCAAAAAGCCGCCGCGGTTTTTTCCAGATCGGGCGTATCCGGGAAAATCGCTTTGATGATTTTTATGCTGCGCATGCCCAGCTCGCGGACAAGGTATGCGGTGTCTTCAAGCGTTTCGCCGCCGTGCAGTTGGATGTAATCCGGCTTCGTTTCCGTGGCGATGCGTAGCACATGCTCGGGCGATCCGCCGGTGACGACGCAGCTTGGCTTGCCGGCTGCCGCGATAAGTTCTTTTGCTTGCGCCGCGCTTAAGTTCCACGGCACCGAATGCGGATATTCGACGACGAATCCCAGAATGTCCGCGCCGTGGCGGGCACACATTTGTACATCCTGCGCGCGCATGAGGCCGCAGATTTTTACGCTGGGGCGCATGTTTCAACCCGCAGCGCCTGATATATCGCTCCCATATCGCGCGCCTGCCAAAGCGCGGTGCCGACAAGCACCGCGTTTGCGCCGGAGGCCGCAGCCAGCTTCGCATCTTCCGCCGACAGGATTCCGCTTTCGCTGATGAGCAATGCGCCAGCGGGCACGCCGGACGCCAGAGCAGCGGTTCGGCCTGGCCCGCCGTCATCTTTCTCAAACGTGACGATGTTGCGGTTGTTGATGCCGACGAGGCGCGCGCCCAATTGGTTCGCCTGCTTCATCTCCTGCGCCGTGTGGACTTCGACGAACGGCTCCATGCCCAGCGTCAGCGTTTTTTCATACAGCGCCCGCAGGTTTTTTTCGTCGGTAATCGCGCAAATCAGCAGCACCGCCGCCGCGCCAAGTGCCGCCGTTTCTTCAAGCTGGTCTGCGTGCGTGATGAAGTCTTTTCTGAGCACCGGCACATTCACGGCCTGCGCGATGGCGCTGAGCAATTCGGCGCTGCCGCCGAAGCGTTCGCGCTCGGTGACGACCGACAGCACGGGCGCCCCGCCGCGAACGAGAGCCTGCGCCACATCCACAGGGTCGCGCCCGCGCAGCAGGTCGCCTTCTTTGGGCGAAACGCATTTGATGTCGGGAATCACGGCGACGAGTCCGCGCGCGTTTTCCGCCGTGATCGCGGCGGAAAACCGTCCCGGATGCGTGATGCTCATGCAGCGGCCTTGAAGCTGTTGGACATTTCCTTCAACTCCTGCAATTTTCTTGCCGCCGCGCCGCTGTCGATCAACTCGCCCGCCAGTTTGATTCCTGCTGGAAAATCATCGGTCTTGCCACCGACGATCAGCGCCCCGGCCGCGTTCAAAATGATGGCGTCGCGGTGCGCATCCCTTACCCGGCCTGAAAAAACGCCGTTGATCGTTGCCGCGTTGACCTCGGGCGTGCCGGTCTTGATGTCCGCCAGGGTGCAGCGGGTCAGGCCGAAATCTTCCGGCTCGATCTCGAAGGTGGTGACCTCGCCGTTTTTCAGGTGATTGATCCGCGTTTTTCCCAGCAGCGAGATTTCATCCAGCCCATCCAGGCCGTGCACGAACATGGCGTTGGTGTAGCCGAGTTCCTTGGCCACGAAAGTAACGGTGTCGAGCAGGTCCGGCTTGTAGACGCCGAGCAGGTGCCGGGGCGCGAAGGCGGGATTGATCAGCGGCCCGATAATCGAATAGAAAATTGTCTTGATGCCGAGATCGGCTTCGGCAGGCAGCACCTTGAGCATCACCGGATGAAACAGCGGCGCGTACAGAAAAGCGATGCCGATTTCCTCGATCATCTTTTCCACTTGGTGCGGCTGCAAGTTGATGTTGATGCCGAGCGCCTCCAGCACATCGGCGCTGCCGGACAGGCTGGCGATCGAGCGGCTGCCGTGCTTGGCGATGGGAATGCCCGTCGCCGCTGCAACCAGCGCCGTCGCCGTCGAAATATTGAAGGTGGACAGCCCACCGCCGGTGCCGCAGGTGTCCATCATCTCGCCTGCCACCCTGGGTTTCAGGGGTACGCAGTTGTCGCGCATGGCTTTGGCGATATACGCAATTTCTTGCAGCGACGCGCCCTTCATCAGTAGCGCCACTTGAAAGCCCGCGATTTGAACGTCGCTGACCGCCCCTTGATTGATGGCAGCAATCAGTTCGGAAACCTCAGGCTCCGTAAGTTCTTGATGGGTCGTTATTTTTCCCAGGATTTTCTTATACAAAACCGTTTCACTCCTTAACAGCGCGGTAACTTGGGTTTGAGCTTGCAAAACCCAACCAATGCAATGTGAGAAAAAGTATACGTTACCTGTTTTACCTTTGTTCAATGCTTCCCGCGCCGGAAAACAAAAAGGCGCCCGCGAGCGCCTTTTTGCCGGTGTGGAACGTGGCGCCCGTTATTCCAGCGCTTCGTAAAGCGGCAGCGTGAGAAATTCGGTGAAGTCTTCGCGGGTGCTCATGTCCTCGAAGATTTTCGCCGCCTGCGCGTAGGTCGGTTCGTTCGGGCCGACGGCGCTGTGCACTTTTTCAAGCTCCTGCGGAACCAGTTCGCGCACGAGTTCGGCGGTGACCTTGCGGCCGTCGTCGAGCACGCCCTTGGGCGAACGAATCCACTGCCACACCTGCGAGCGGCTGATTTCGGCGGTGGCGGCGTCTTCCATCAGGTTGTGGATCGGCACGCAGCCGTTGCCGGCGAGCCAGGAGCCGAGGTAGTGGATGCCGACGTTGATGTTGTTGCGCAGGCCGGTTTCGGTGATCGGCGCTTCGGGTTGGAAGTCCAGGAGGTCTTTACCCGCAACGGTCACATCGTCGCGCTGCTTGTCGATCTGGTTGCGCTTGTCGCCGAGCACCGCCTTGAACTCGGCCATCGCCGCGTCGACGAGGCCCGGATGCGCGACCCAGCCGCCGTCGTAGCCGTCGGTCGCGTCGCGCCGCTTGTCGGAGATGATGCCCTGCATGGCGATTTCGTTCTTCGCCGGATCGTTCTTGATCGGGATCAGCGCCGACATGCCGCCGATCGCCGGCGCGTTGCGCTTGTGGCAGGTCTTGAGCAGCAGCAGCGCGTAGGCGCGCATGAAAGGCACGGTCATCGTGATCTTGCTGCGCTCGGCGAGGCAGAAGCTGCGGTCGACCTTGAACTTCTTGATGCACGAGAAGATGTAATCCCAGCGGCCCGCGTTGAGGCCCGAAGAGTGTTCGCGCAGTTCGTACAGAATCTCGTCCATTTCGAAGGCGGCGAGAATCGTTTCGATCAGCACGGTCGCCTTGATCGTGCCGCGCGGCAGGCCCAGTTCGTCCTGCGCCATGCAGAAAATGTCGTTCCACAGGCGCGCTTCGAGGTGGCTTTCCATCTTTGGCAGATAGAAGTAGGGGCCGGCGCCGCGTGCGAGCAGTTCCTTCGCGTTATGGAACAGGAACAGCGCGAAATCGAAGATGCCGCCCGCAACGCGCTGGCCGTCGACCTTCACATGCTTCTCGTCGAGGTGCCAGCCGCGCGGCCGCACCACGAGCGTCGCGACTTTCTCGTTGAGCTTGTACTGCTTGCCGCCGGATTCGAGGCTGATCGTGCGGCGGATCGCGTCGTACACGTTGATCTGCCCCTCCATCTGGTTCATCCAGTTCGGCGTGTTCGAGTCCTCGAAATCGGTCATGTAGCTGTCCGCGCCCGAGTTCAGCGCATTGATAATCATCTTGCGCTCGACCGGGCCGGTGATCTCGACGCGGCGGCATTCGAGCGCCGGCGGAATCGGCGCGATCTTCCAGTCGCCGTCGCGGATGTGCTGGGTCTCGGACAGAAAGTCCGGGCGCTCGCCAGCGTCGAGGCGCTTCGTGCGTTCCACGCGGGCGGCAAGCAGGCTCTGGCGGCGGGCTTCGAAGCTGCGGTGCAGTTTCGCGACGAGGCCGAGCGCTTCGGGCGTCAGGATGCGTTCGAATTCGGGTGTGATCGGGGCATCGATCTGGATGCCGGCGGGCAGTTGCAGGGCCATGTTTTATCTCTTGGTCAAGTGAATATATTGCCGGCTTTGCAAAGTCGGCTGTGTACTTCGGTTACTTTATTCCAAGTTCAAAATGATTAGAATCCCCTCGAAAATAAATTTATTTTTGACTAAATCACAAAAATGGATCGCTTCAAGGAGTTGCAAAGTTTCGTGCTTGCCGCTTCGCGCGGCAGTCTGAGCGCGGCGGCGCGCGCAGAAGGTGTATCGGCCGCCGTCATCAGCCGCCGGCTCGATGCGCTCGAACAACGGCTGGGTGTGCGTCTACTGGTCCGAACGACGCGCCGCGTGTCCTTGACTTACGAAGGCGCGGCTTTTCTTGAGGACGCCCAGCGGATTCTCGACGAACTGGCGAATGCCGAAGCCGCAGTCAGCCTTGGCGGCATCAAGGCCAGCGGGCATATCCGCCTAACCGCGCCGGCGGGTTTCGGGCGCTTGTACATCGCGCCGCTGGTGCAGGCTTTTCTTGAGGATCACTCCGAGGTCAGCGTCGACCTCGATCTGGGGGACCGCGTTGTCGACATCGTCAATGAAGGCTTCGACTGCGCGATTCGCTTCGGCGAACTGAGCGATTCGAGCCTCGTGTCGATCAAGCTCGGGCAAAACCGCCGGCTCGTCGTGGCGAGTCCGGCCTACCTCGAAAAACACGGAACGCCGGCTTCGCTCGACGATCTTGCCCGGCACAATTGCCTCACGCTTGGCCAGCAGCGCGGCTGGCTGTTCGCCAATCCGGCCGACCTCGCCGCGACGCTCAGCGTCAAAGTCGCGGGGCGCTTCGTCTGCAACGACGGGGCGGTTTTGCACGAATGGGCACTTGCCGGTCTGGGCCTCGCCTGGCGCTCGTTCTGGGAAGTCGGGGAGGATTTGCGCGCGGGCCGCCTCGCGCCGGTTCTGGAGCATCTGGCTGCGCCACCGATCGGGGTTTATGCGGTATTCCCCCAGCGGCGCCAGCTTGCGCTCAGAGTGCGTCTGCTCATCGACAGTTTCAAGCACGCGTTTGCCGCGCATCCGTTGGATAGGGGGAGGTGAGATGCGAGTGGTCTTTTTGCGGTACGAAGTATATATCTACGCAGTAAAAGGGGGCCGAGATGATAGAGACGCGTATTGTCAAACTGTTTAAGAATGGCGCCAGTCAAGCGGTCCGCCTTCCGGCGGAGTTCCGCTTCGAAGGCGAGGAAGTCTATGCCACGCGCGATGATGCGACTGGCGATGTCGTGCTGTCGAACCGGCCGGGCGCCAACGCCTGGAATGACTTCTTCGAGTTGCTGCACTCCGTCGAGGCTCCGGCCGATTTCATGGCCGAGCGCCTGCTGAATGCACTCCCGCCGGAGCGCGGCGTTTTTGACGATGAGGCGGCGCCGGACGCGGACGGGGAGCGGTAGCCATGCTGCACATGCTGGATACCGACACCGCAAGCTATCTCATCAAAGGAAGATCGCCGGCGGTCGAAAATCGCTTGGCGGCCCTCGCGCCGTCCATGATCTGTATCTCGGTGATGACGCGGGCTGAGTTGCGGTACGGGCTGAAACGGCTGCCTGCTGATCATCGCCTTCACTTGGCGGTGCGCCAATTCCTCAAGATCGTCCGCACTTTGCCGTGGAACGCGGAGGCGGCCGGCTGGTATGCCGATATTCGCCATCAACTCGTCAGCACCGGCCAACCGATCGGCGAACTGGACATGATGATCGCCGCCCATTCGCTCTCAGCCGGCGCGGTGCTGGTTACCAACCGCCGCCGCCATTACGAGCGGATCGAAGCGCCGTTGATACTGGAGAATTGGGCATGACCAACGGGTTAGCACAAGGCCCCGCCATTGACGGCGGGGCTTTGCGCTCAAGCCGTGGTCAATTAATCAGCTCACGCCACGAGACGCGGCGTGGGGTGCCGCTGCCGCCGCCCGTTTGTGGAAGACCCTCATCGGGGCCTATCGGCTTCAAACCGCCGCCGCTGTCCTGGATTATCAGCTTGATACTGTTTTTGACCTTGACCCAGCTTTGGCCGACGATCATCGCGTTGGGGTCGTAGAGTCCGCCCGTGGGCTGATCGTTTTGCACGTAGCTCCCGCCGCTGGAGACGTTGAGGTAGTACAGCCACGATGAGCCGCCCAACACGCAGGCTTCGTTGCTCGGAATGGCGGAGGCGACGACGAGCATGTCGTTGAGCAGGCCCATGTTGGTGGCCACGCGCTCGGAAGTGTGTGGGAGATCGACATACCAGCCCCCCGCCGTGCTCCAATCGACGGTATTGCTGGTCAATGTCGCGTTCGTGCCGCTGAGCGTGAAGCTCTGCTGCACGAAAGCGGCGTTGTTGCGAGCAATGCCCCAGCTTGTGTTGGTCAAGGGGTCTTTCACCGCGTAGATGCTCTGCTGCGTGGTGTCGCTGATGTCGCTTACGCCCAGGTAGCGGCCCGTGGCGATCACCACGACCGCGGTCCCCTTCTGGGGCTCGATGAGCTGCGGCCTGATCGTGACCGGCTGCGGTGTGCCACCGACCTGGAACTGGGCCAGTTTCAACGCGGCCTGGTACGGTTGCACGAGATTGTCGATGTCGAAGCGCCAAAGGTTGCCGAGCACGTCGCCACCGTAGAAACGTAGCGCGGTGTTATCGGCCGGGTCGTCGACCCAGGCATTGATTTGGGCAAGCCCGCCCGTGCCCGCGCCAGTACTGATGTCGAGCTTCTTCGTGCCGTTGTAGGCATCGACTACGTAGAGGTGACCTTGTCCATCGCCGCCTGCGTTGTAGCCTGAGGTGAAAGCTACCACCCAGGTGCCGTCGGCGCGCTTGGTGATCATCGGGTTGCCGAAGCTTTGGCCCATGTTGGCGTCGTTGAATTCCCACAGCGACTTCGGATTTGCCGGGTCGGTGATGTCCAGCGCGTAATAGCCGGGTCCGCCCGCGTTGAAACCGCCTACCAGGATCGTCTTCCAGACGCCGCCGACCTGGATGTCGCCCATCACCGGCGCACCATCGACGAAATACAAGTGACGCGAGGCGTAGTCGGTGTCCGACAGCCGGTACATGTTGGCCATCACCTGCCCCGGCACGTAGGCCCAGAGTTCGGTGCCGCCGTCGGCGCTGTCGGCCGAGATCGCATGCAGCATGCCGTCGTTCGCAGCGGTATACAGCATCGGCTTGCGGTTGGTGTTGCTATTGGCGAAGCTAGCGTAGCCGCTGTCGTTATAGATGAAAGGAGGGGAGCCGATGTAGACCGGCGCGCCGCCGATGATGTCGCCCAGGATGTGGTCGCGCGGGCGGAAGAGTGCGCCGAGCGAGTTGCCCGAGCTGTCGGTACTCGGCGCCTCGCGCGTGCGGTCGCCGCGTAGGTAGTTCACTAGCTCGGCGCCGCTGTTGGCTACGGCGAGTTCGGTCGAACTCAACTTATTGCACTGCGTTGGTACGGGGGAGGGTTTTCCGCACAGGTTGTCGAAGTAGCCCTTCTGCGTGGTGCTCAGGTTGGCGTAGGTGAAGGAGCTCAGCGCACCGGTGCCATCGCGGAACAGGATCTTGCGGTTTGTCTGCGGTAACGTGTCGATCTTGGCTTGCGCCGACCACAGGGGCGTGGTGCCGATTGTGCCGTCGTCGGGGTTGAACGAGAAGGCTTGCACATCGCCGGTCCACGCCTGCGTCATGTAGCTAGCCTTGTAAACCTGGCTGTCGCCGGAGGTCAGCGCGAGCGTGTTGGTTCCCGCTGCCGAGCCGGCGCCGGACGTGGCCGCGACCTTGGTCAGCGCATCGTTGATGGCGTTGCTTAGCGACGCAGCGTTGAGCGCTGAGTAGTACTGGCCGCGCCCGTTGACGGCAGTGTGCCAGAGGTCGTCGATCGTGGTGGCGTCGCCGCCGGCAGTGGGCGGCACGGGCCAGTTGATCGTGCCGTTCTTGAGGTCGACATAGGCGCCGCTCGTCTGCGCAAGGTAATTGGGGTCAAAGGGCAGCGTGCCGTTCACACCTAGACCGATGGAGAAGGTGCTCATGTGCTGCCAGGTGGCCGGGTTTGTAGGCAGCGGTTTGAGTGTGTCATTGGAGCACACGTCCACGCCGGAACTCCCCGAGGTACAGTTGTTCAGCGCGGGGGTGCGCAGGTCGGTAACCCAGTAATACTGGGCGACATCGGAGAGCGTGTCGCTACTGCCCTTGCTACCGTTCTCGCCCGTGCCGTCGAACACCGGGCGAGGTGTCGTCGTCGTGTTTAGAACGCCGTCTTGGTTGCCGACGGCGCTTGAGCCGTCGAGCTTGTAGCCCGTGCCGGTATTCCAGTAGCCGTCGGTGGTCAGCAGCGCGTAGTTGCGTTGGCAGGAATACTGCATCGGGTCGTATTGGCTGGTGGAAGCCTTGTTAGCGTAATAACGGCCCACGCGCGAGAGCGCGGTGCGCAGTGGCGTGTTCCCGTTGGCGGCGACGCCGTACAAGCTGGTGTAAAAGTCGGTTTTTTGCGCGGGGCCGAAGTCCTTCACGTCGCGAAAGCCCATGCCCGGCGTCACGCTCGTGTTGGCGCTGGTGCTGCCGGGGGTGTTGATGGTGGTGAAGCCGACCCGGTAGCTGTCGTCGATGTCTTTCATCGCCAGGCCCAGCGCGGTGCGCATCATCAGGATGCGCGTGTGGTAGTAGGCATACCAGTTGGCGTAGGCCTGTTTCTGCGTGGCGTTGAGGCTGCTGACCAGGACTTTTGTGAAGACGCTGCTCGCCTTCGAGGTGGATGTGGTGCATTCCGTGTAGAAGGTCGTGGTGGAGTCGACTTTAGCTGAGCCGTTAGACTGGATCTTGTAGGTCCAATTCAGCGCTTTCTGTGCGCCGGAGTACTGATAATAGTAGTTGTAGCTGGTATTGGTGGTGAGGTTGGTTGAGCCGGTCGTGCTGGTGTAACCGTCGGACGGTGCTTTGGTGATGTCGATGTTCGGATAGGAAGTGCCATCAGCATAAACCGGCGGCGGATAAGCGTTGTTCGGGTCGAAGGCCACGCCGTTGCATTGTGCCGAGTAGTAGCCATATGCGCTTGTGGACGACATATCATCCGGCATGTAGGCGCTTCCCATCGAGCCCGAGTTGTCGAGGATGAACATCAGGTTGGGCTTGGCCGTGATCCCGCCGCTGTTGACCAGTGGTTCGTTGGCTATGTCGGTGGTGGGGCCCGCGGCGTTTGCGGCGTGCATGCTAAGCACAGCGGTGGCGATGGCCGTCAGAATGGGAGCGCGGCGGGCGTGCGGTCTGGATGATGAGGTCATGGCTTGCGCTCCCTGATCAGAAATGAACGATCGTTTCGGTGAAACTGATGGTGTTGCGCGCGCCCTGGACGCGCACCAAGATGCGGTAATTAATGCCACCGCTGCCGGGAGGGGCGTTGGAATAACGGCCGCATAACGGATCGGAGTAGTCGCAACCGCCGCGAGCTGGTGAGTTGCTGTGCAGGCCGTTGAGCGACGTGGAACACGTGACGGTGTTGTCCTTACTAGGGTCGCCTGCCTTGTTGCACAGGCGCAGGATCACGTAGGTGGCCGTGTTGCCGTTGATTTTGTCGGCGACGCTGAACGGCTGAATGATGCAGCTTGCGAACGAACCGGGGCTGGCCGAGGCGCAGCTATCCTTGTCCCAGTCGATCAACTGGCGCGCCGCGTTCGTGGGAAAACCGCGCCCGGTTACATCGAGCGGGCCCAGCGAGGAGGGGGCGCCGACGGGGTCGCTGGGGCTGTACTCGAAGCTGCTTGCGAAGTAGCCGCTGGTGGGGTTGTCGTTGTTTAGGGGCACGGCGGAGTCCGCGTTGGCGGTGGTGAGCCAGGCGATCGCTTCGCGCGTGGCCTGGTCGGCGGCGGCGGTCGCGTCCTGCTTGAAACCGATATTGCCCAGCGTCATCGTGCCGGTGTCCACCGAGCGCACGAGCGCCAGCGTGGTCAGTAGCAGCGCCACCAGCGCGAGCAGCGCGAACAATAGCGATACGCCGCGCTGGCGGTGCGCGGAGCGGGGCCGATGGGAAGGGACGGCAGGGATGTGCTTGTGCATGTCGATACCTCAGGGGGCGGCGGGAGCGGAGGCGGCGGCGCTTCCGTCATTCCACAGCATGTTGCGCAGTGGCACGATGGTGTCGTAAATCTTGTAGCGGTAGTGTTGCCAGTCGGGGACGTGCGCAACCGACAGGGTGAAGGTCTGGTTGCCAATCTGCCAGGTGGGCGCGGCCAGGGTCACTTCGTCTTTCTCGTACTGGGTGCTGCGCCCCACGACCGCGATACGCACCGCAAGTACTTGCTTCCAACCTGCGTTTGTGGTTGGGGTGGCGAGGTCGTAGGTGTCGATGATTCCGTCGCCATTCATATCTTTGCCGTACCGGGCTTGCAGGCTGACGATCTGTGGGTAGAGATCCTGTGCGCCGCTCCACGCGCCGGTGGACAAGAGTTCGTTCATTTGCAGATTGTCCTCCGCGCTGACCGAGTAGACGCGCAGCACCATCGCACCCAGGTTGAGCAGGTAGCTGCTGGTAGCCGAGCCATCGCCGGTGTACTGCGCCGAGGTGGGCAAGGGCAGGTTCTGATTCCAGGTGTTTTGTAAATCAAATGGCACGCTGGTGAGCATCAGCGGGTTCGCTGGAGTGGCGGCGACGCTGAATAGCGTGCACCACAACTCGGGGGCCGGGTTACCGTCCCAGTAGTTCAGTGGCGGCACCGCGACCACCAGATCGCCTGCCCTGACGCCGAGCGACGAATAAACGGGGAACTGTGGTGGGGTGGTCTTGACTGTCGCCGTGAGTGGCATCGGCGCGGAGGAGTTGGCGGTATTGCCCTGAAGGATCGTGATCGTTTGCGTACCGTTCCCGCCGTCTGCGATGACGACCGGTGCGAGCGAGAAGTTGAGGCCCGCGATGCCGCTGCGGACCGGACAGCCTAGCGCCTCCGGATTCGAGGTCGCGCCGTAGCCGGCCTGCTGAATGTCGCGTTGCAGCGTGAACAGCGCGAGCGAAGCGTTGACCTGTGCCTCACTGCCTCCGCTGATGGTGCGCGATTTGCCTTCGGCGAGGGTGAGCACCTGCGTAATCACGAGGACCGTCAGCATGCTGAGCAGGAGGCCGACCATCAACTCGATCAGGGTGAAGCCGCGCTGTGCGTTGCGGCCCATAGGGGGGTGAATGCTCTGCATTTCAGTGGCTCTCAGCTATTCGGGTTCGCCATGACGGTGGTGTGCGTGACGTACTGGTGGGGTTCGCCATTGGGCGGCGTCCATGTGATGACGACCGCGACGTCGCCGGTGGTGGCATCGATGGTGAGGGTGCCAGTGCCATTGGGCAGTGAGGCAGCGACCTTGTCCTGCCACGCCTTGCAACTGCTTATGCCCGCGCAGCCGGCGCCGCTGTAGTTGTTCATGTTGGGGAGGTCCGCCCACAGGCGGGCCACGCCTTCGCTGGCGAGGTAGGCGGCGTCGGCGCGGAACTTGGCGTCGGTCTGCGCGCGCGTCACCGAGCTTTGCAGGCCGACCAACCCAAGTATGCCGAGCATGAAGATGAGCATGGCGACCAGCACTTCGATCAGTGCGATGCCGCGCGCCGCTTTACGGGGTGCGTGTGCGCGGGAAGAGCGAGGGAGGCGGTTCATCATGTCGTTCATCCGCATATACGTGGATCGTTTGCGTTGGTCACGCGGGGATCGCAGAGGCGTACCCGGCCGACATTGGAGATTTCCAGCCGCAGCGCGACGTAGTTGGTGGCGCCGGACACGCCGGTGACGTCGATGCGGGTGATGGCGGACGTTCCGGATGCGGGGCGGCCAAAGCCGTTGAAGGTGATGCTCGTGGGGGGCGCGCTGCTGACCAAAGACATGTGGGGGCCGTTGCTGGCGTTGACCAAAAGCCGGCTGGTGGCGCTGCCAGCGGCGTAGCCGGTGACGATGCGCGGGGCAGTGGTGGGCGAGGGGGCCGCGCTGCACTTGCCGGTGGGATCGTCGACGCTGACGATCCACGAGGGGCTGTTGGGTGCGAGCGCGCAGGTATTGTCGAGCACGCCCGGGTCGCTCAGGCTGACCAGGTGGAACGAGACGTTCTGGTTACGCCGCACCGCTTCGTTGCGCGCGGTTTCGATGCCGATTTGGATCGACTGCGCTGCGTTGCGGATGCGGGTGTTGTCGACCCAGCTTGCTACGGAGGGCATGGCCATCATCAGAATCAGGCCGAAGATGGCCAGGGTTACGACCATCTCGATGAGGGTGAAGCCGCGTTGTCGCATGTTTCCGTTCCCCTTCTGCGCGTTTAGCAGGTGGCGCTCTTGGTCAGCCAGCACGACGCATTGACCGTTTGTCCCTTGAACTGGGTGGTTTTGCGATTGCCGTCCTGGTCGATGGTGAAGACGTGGCCTGTGGCTGATCCGCTGCTGCCGGTGGCGGCGATGATGAAGCCTTGTCCGCCGCTATTGAGCGTGCAGGCGTAGTTGAAAAATTGGGTGGCAGTGAACGCGTTCCACTTGCTCGCGGTCGCGTCGTCGGCGCAGGCGGCATTACCGTAATTGCGGTTGTCCTGATAGAACTGCTCCATCTTGGTGCGGAAGTCGGACAGTTGGTTGAAGGCTTCGACGATCTGGCCGCGGCGGATGTAGTCGTTGTAACTGGGCAGCGCGATCGCTGTGAGGATGCCGATAACGGCCACCACGATCATCAGTTCGATCAGTGTAAAGCCCTGCTGTTGTTGTCCGCGCGTGAAAGTCGGTTTTGTCATTTGGTTTCCCCGGTTCGCGCACATCGCGCGGGTTCTGGCTGGATTGGTTCGTGCGTAGCGTATCCGAACCAACGGCGGGAAAACCGGCGCTTTGAGACGCCCTCCGACCAGCGGCCGTTTAGGTGCGATCAACGCGCGGCAAGCCGTGGCGCGGTGTGCGTTTTCTCACAAACTGGGCAGCGTGCCGTCGGATTGGCGAACGGTCAGCCAGCGGGGTAAGCTCCCACGAACTATGAACAGGCTCCGAAAGCGATGAAAGAAATATTCGAACGGCCCGGACCGCTCGCCTGGGGCGTTTGTATTTCGATCCTGGTGCATAGCGGCCTACTGGCGATGCATTTCAGCGGTGGGCGTGCGCGTCCAGCGGCGCAGCTTGCGCAAACACTCGAAGTGCATCTGGCTCAAGCGCGTCGTCCGGAGATCCAGGCGCCTGTGCCGGCGGCGGTTGAGCCGCCGCCGCGGCGCGAGATTCCGCCCGAGCCAGAACCGGTGCCGCAGCCCGTGCCGCCGGCTGCCGCAGCGGCGGAATCCGAGTCTCCAATCGCGTTTGAACCGCTGTATATCGACGCCAAGAATCTGAGCGAACGCCCGCGTTTCGTGGACGACCTGTTTTTCGAGGCGGCCGACGCGGCGCGCGTTGCGGCGCTCGGCGAACTCGACGTCCAATTCTTTATTTCAAACAGCGGGGTCATTGACCGGGTGCAGGTGGACGGTCTGGCAGCCAGCGAGGCCGACAAGGAATGGCTGGCCGGGCTGCTTCAGCGGCAGAGACTGCTGCCGGGACGCCTCGGAAACGCGCCCGTGCGCAGCCGCTGGCATATCCAGATCAACCCGGCGGATGCGAGCGCGCCCGCAGCTAACTGAGCGCGGAAGACGGTATCTACGCGGGCTTGTTTGACTTTCCGAAGTCAGAAGTAATGGGCATGCATTTTGCCCAGCCAGGACAGGCGTGATTTACGTTAGCACAACTCTGCGTGCGCGTGACTGCATTCCCTGGCCGCCGATTGGTTGTCCGGATGCGGGTACGGCGCGGTCGCGTCCCCAGGCGCGGATCGACTCGATTTGTTCCGGGCTGGTTTTCGATAGAGGCACGACATTGTGAAAGCTGCGGCGGAAAAGGTCGTCCGATACGGCGGAGTCGCCGCTGAGGAATGCTTCTTTTACCACTTCACGCACAGCCGATTCCAGGTCGGAACCAGCAAAGCCCTCTGACGCTTCGACCAACTCGTTCATCAGCGTAGCGCTGAGTTCCGACCTCAAGCCGCGGTTGACGTAAATGCCAATGATTTCGCGGCGTTCATCCGGACTTGGCAAATCCACAAAAAACAGTTCGTCGAAGCGGCCGCGACGCAGCAGTTCCGGCGGCAGGCGGGATACATCGTTAGCCGTTGCAACAACGAATACACGCGAACGCGCCTCTTGAAGCCAGTACAGAAATTGACCAACAAGGCGTGTCGATGTGCCGCCATCGCCTGCCCCTTGCGCGCCAGCCAGTCCTTTTTCGATTTCGTCGATCCAGAGTACACAAGGCGCTACGTGATCGGCTGTTATGAGGGCGTCTTTTAGACGGCCTTCGCTTTGGCCTAAATATTGGCCGTGGATCGTTGACAGATCCAGACGGTACAAAGGCAGCTTCCAGTTGTATGCAATGGCTTTGGCTGACAGCGATTTTCCGCAACCGGGCACGCCAACCAGCAGAACTCCCCGCGGCGGGCGGATGCCGCGCTCGCGTAGATCGGCAGTCAACAGCGGGCGCTCCTTGTCGAGCCACGCTTTAAGCCCCCCCAGACCGCCTACGTTCATTTCGGATGCACGCACTTGCACGCGCTCGATTCCGGAAATGTCTGAGAAGATTCTGTCCTTGGCTTGTGTTAACTCAGCCAGATCGTCTTTCACGATACTGCCATTCGCCAGCAGTGTCGCCACGATGTTTTCGGCCTCAATTCGTGACACGCCGGCAAGAATCGCCGCGGCTTCGCGTTCGTCGGCATCATCCCATTCGATCCGGTAGTCGGCGCGGTATGCGCCGATCTGTTCGTGGATGATTTCGAGCATTTCGTCTTCTGTCGGCGCTGACAGGGTTAGTGACATACCCAGGCGCTGTAACTGGCTCCATACGGGTTTTGTCGTAATAATGACTACCACGCCGCCGTGTTCCGCTGCCAGCATTACGGTGTCTTGCAATTGACGCGCAAACGGCGTGTCGTCTTCGCAGTCGGGCGACTCGGTCAGTACAAAAGTCAGATTTTGCCGTTGTGAAATCTGCTGGTTTGCGTGGTCAAGCGCGCCAACCACTGAGCGGTCTTCATTGGTAACGCGATTGCTCATCAACTCTTTTGTGCCCTGCGACAATGTATGAACATAGACTGGCGCATTGCTGAGACTCTTGGTAATTTCGCGCAAGATATCAAGCACGCGTGAGCGTTCCGGGCTGCGAATCGAAATGAAAGGCACGCGCGCTTTCAGATAGCGGGTCAAGGTGTTGCGGAATTCTTTGGTATCACTCACGGCAGGATCAGATCAGGCAAGAATATTGCGACGCCGCGCTGGTGTTCCAGCGACGGCGGAGGATGAGGAAGGTGAAGCGGCGGCCGGATCGCTATTGCCGGTGAGCCGGATATTTGCATCGGCTGTTGCCACGACCGTGTAGCGCAATAGAGTATTCTGACGAACGATGTTGGCAATCTGGCCGCTGTGGTCACGCTTGGCGCTATCTTCCAGCGATTGTTGCGTCGTTTGGGCGTATTGCTGCACGAATCCTTCCAGGCTTTTGCGTAGTTCCTCCGGGAAGGCCGGCAGCGAAGCGAGCCGATGCGTTGTTGCCAGTTTCTGGCGTGCATCAAGCAAGGCGCGGGAAAGACTCGTCGCGTCAGCGCCAAGACGTAACGAGCGTGACAAAGAATCCGCTACGCGCTTGAGACGCATGTCTATCGTTTCGCTGATGCGACGGGCAAACAGCGGCGCCACGCCGCCTTGCCAGCTTAATGTACCGGCACGCATTACGGCGAGCATATCGCCATCACAATCGCCAGCCTCGAAACGATCAAGGCAGGCAGACCATTGCGCATATGTTGTTGGAATATCCATCGGATCAGACAGCCGCTTGCTTGACTCTGCGCACGAATGGCGCTTCCGGCAGCAGATCCCATTCGGGTAGTGCGCCTGCCAATACTTCGTTGAGCGGACGTTCGAATGCGCCTGGCGTTGTTTGTGTTTGTGCGGACTCAGTGCTCTGGGGCGCTGGTGCAGTCTGATTGTCAGACAGGATTTGGCGGCTCATGGCAGGTTCCTGGTCAGTAAAATTACTCAGGCAGTCGGGATAACACGGCGCGCGTTATCGTGCGAAGCAAGAACATATTGGTCAGGCGAAATACTGTCGATGAATTGTGTTACCGCCTCTGCTCGCGCATCACGGCGCGCGAGATCCCGGCGCCATTCGACCAATTCGGCCAACGTTGCTTTGAGCGCTTGTTCACACTGCTCTTTTTTCTTTGCAGCGGCTTCTTTCAGTTGGGCGCGTGTTTTGTCAATTTTGTTTTTTTGGATGAAAAACCAGCCCAGGGAAAAGGCCCCGACCAATGCTGCGATCCAGCCGCCCGAAATCGAGAACAGCAACATCAGCACGCCAAAAACGACGGAAAACCAGTGGATCGCGCTTAATTTGAACGTAGCCAGCACCCTGTCGCGCTCGGCGTCGAGATACTGCCCCAGTGATGGCAGTAGCTCTGCTTCGTTGTCGCCCTTGCTGGTATCGCCATTCCAGCCTTCAATCAATAGCGCGACATTGGTTGGAACGTGAGCGCGGAACGATGTTGTCAGATCATCGTGCGCCTCGCGGATCCAGGTGCGCGAAAGCGCTGTGGCGTAGCGTTGCGTTGCGCGGGTCGCATGGCTCAGTTCGGGTGTCATGGCTGCATTGGTCAGCAATTGTGTGAAGCTGACCTGCTCGTCCAGCGCCTTTACTTCCAGAGCTTGCAGGCTTTCGGCTGCCTGACGGTTACCGGCCTGTTCGATGATCAATTGATTCAAGCGATCTTCGCGACGCAGGGGTAGCTCCTCGTCATCGAAATTTTTTACCAGTGAATCAAGCAAATTATCCACAGCCACTTCAACGTTGCGCGCAGGGGTGAGCGGGCCGTCGAAGATGCCGGTGAAATGATTCAATATCGCCTCATGCAATTCGGCCTGTCTCAGGGAAAGATTTAGATTGTTCCAGGTCGGGCTGAAGCGTTTCAGGTGGCTGTAGGTTGCGGCGTGATCGGTGCCAGGTAATTTTATGAGCAGGCCATCCTTCCATTGCTGGCGTTGTGCGTCGATAAAACCAGCTTGCAATGACAATTCTTCGATCCAGCTTTCGATGCGGCGCGTGCATTGCAGGCGCACTTCGCCGCCGAAAATTCCCCCTGCGAGCGCATCGACCAGAACGACGCTCTGGCGATCCAGCAATTTCGGGTCCTGCATTGCGAAGTAGCGATCCAGCCACGTGCGGCAGGCATTGGCGCGACCGGCGCGTCGGGCAATCAGGGCGAAAAACAATGAAGTTTTTTCGTCGTCACGGCGCAAGGCTTCTGTCAGTGCGCGCCTGGAGAGATCCTTCTGGTCGCTGAACCATGCCGCCAGCGCCACAAGGGCGGGCGCCAGCCAGTAGCGGGGTGCGGAAAGCATCAGTCCTTCTGTGGCGGCTTTAATTGTTTCGGCGCGCACAACATTCACATCGGCGGCTTGCAAAATGCCGGTCGCTTGCCGGCGAACTTCGGCGTAGTAACCGAAGTCTGTTTCCAGTTTCTGGCGCACCTTGATCTGGCGGGTTTCGGCGAGTGCAAGTTCTTTGGCGCGCAGATCGGCGGCGACGAATTTCAGAAAAGCTTCTTCCAGGCGCGCGAGGTTCGAGCGCGTGTCAGAAACTTCTGCTCCAACGCTATTAACCTGCGCCGAAACGGTTGAAATGTCCTGATTGACGCTGCGTAGCGCATTGAAGATGAAGGTCAGATCGGCAGCTTGGATGATGCGTTCTGTGCTCATAGTGTCAATTCTATGTTGGCCTAATCCTTGACAATGGAAGTATCGCCGCGTGGTGTGACGGCGATGATTTTATCCGTATAGACTTCGACGAATTCATAGTACGGGTTACCTGCGAGCACACGCCCTTTTTCCAGCATGGGCGGCATCGCTTCATGACGTTTATAGTGGGTGATGATGTTGCCGAGCCGGTCGAGTGAGTGAACCTCATAGGGTTCACCAAGATAGCACTTGGCTACGATGCCCACAGGGAGTGAGTCAATTGCGATTTCAGGGAATTCGGCGCGTATGGCATCAACGAGCGCATCGACGGCCTGGCGGTTCCGTGTATGCCCCCCCGCGTCAAGCTTGCGTATGGCTTCGAGATAAGCAGAAGAACGTTGCAGGCGCAGCCGGGCATCGATTTGTGCTTGCGAGATAATCAGCGCAGTCTTGGGCGCCGTTGTCAGCAAGGTGGCGGTCGTGGTACCAGGCGTCAATAGTTTTCTGATCATAATGGCTTGAGCGGCAAGGTGCGGTAAGCCCGGCATTCTAGCGCACAGGCCGGGGTGCGCCTGCCTCAACACATCGGCGGTTCAGAATAGAAAAATTGTCCTTTCCGTCTGTAATCGGGTTCATTCCTTTATCTGCCTCCAAAACGTTGGGGTTTGCTACGCTCACGCTGGCTATGCTCTATCGGCGAGTAGCTTGAGCTTGCGTTAAAGTATCGCTTTCGCGGTCGCACAACCGGCCGTTTTTTTGTGCCCTGCGCAGGGCTGGTTCCGGAGAATGGAATGAATCTCCTCGCGCTCGAAACCGCGACGGACACGGTATCCATCGGCCTCCTCGCCGGAGGCGTGATTGCGACGCAGACGCTGGCGGATGCGGGGGCGCGTTCGTCCGAGCGGATTCTTGCCGAACTTTCCGGCCTGCTCGCGGGCCGTGGCCTGCGCCTGAAGGATTTCGATGCCATCGCCTACGATTGCGGCCCCGGCGCTTTTACCGCATTGCGCAGCGGTTGCGCGATCGCGAAGGCGCTGGCGCTAGCGGCGGAACTGCCGATGATCGCCGTGTCTTCCCTCGAAGCCCTGGCGGCGGGGGAAACGGCCAATAAGGTGTGGGCGGCGCTCGATGCGCGGATGGGTGGAATCTACGCCGCGGGCTTTGTCCGCACGCGGGACGGCTGGCGCATGGAAACGCCGATCCTGTGCCGTGCGCCGGCCGATATGCGCGTCGAAGGAGAAGGCTGGGTCGGCGTCGGCACGGGCTTCGCGGTAGCCGACGGCGCGCTTGTGGCGGCGAATCCCGGCGTATTCGCGGAGTTTGCCGCGGAGCGCATTCCCGATGCGCGTGGCTTGCTTACGCAAGCAGAACTGAAGTTCGCCGCCGGTCTGCTGCTCGATCCGGCTGCGGCGCAATTGACTTACGTGCGCGACAAGGTTGCCCTGACCACCCGCGAACGCGAACAGGCTCGCACATGACTGAAACGCTTGTGATCCGGATGATGGAGGAGGGCGATCTCGCGCGGGTCGTTGAACTCGAACGCGAGTTGCAGCACTTCCCCTGGAGCGAGACGCATTTTCGCGATTCGCTCGGAGCCGGCCATTACGCCTGGGTCGTCGAAGCGGAAGGGTGGCCGGTGGCGTTCGCGGTTGTGATGCTGGTGGTCGATGAGGCGCATCTGCTCGATATTGGCGTCGCGCGCGATTTCCAGCACCAGGGTATCGCCAGACGCCTGCTGGATCACATCTACGCATGTGTAAACGAAGTTGGTGCCGTTTGGATCTTGCTTGAAGTGCGGCCGTCGAACGAGGTTGCGCTGAACGTCTACGAACGCCAGGGTTTCAGCCGGATTGGCCGCCGCAAGGACTATTACCCGGCCGCGCAAGGGCGCGAGGACGCAATCGTGATGACGAAGCATCTGCCATGATCGCCAACAAAACACTTGCGCGTATGGGGCTTGGCCCGGTTTGGCGGCTACGCGGCGCCGATGCGGCGGAAGCGACCCCGGAAGTTATGCAAAACGTGCGGTCGGAGGTGGCAGAGGTCGCGAACACGGAACCAAAGCGGGTGGAGGCGCCGCGCATCGAGTTTGACGTGCAGCCCGCGCCGCTCCAGGTTCCGCCGATGCCGCCGGACGAGGGTGTGCAGGCGCCCGCATGGAGCTGGGACGAGCTTGCCGAAACGGTACGCGATTGCCGCAAGTGCCGCCTGTGCGAGCGGCGCAAGCAGGCGGTGCTCGGCGTCGGCGATCGCGAGGCGGACTGGATGTTCGTTGGCGAAGGCCCTGGCGCGGAAGAGGATGAGCGCGGCGAACCCTTCGTCGGTCAGGCCGGGCGTTTGCTTGATGCCATGCTGGCCGCGCTGGGGCTCAAGCGCGGTAACAACGTGTATATCGCGAATACCGTCAAATGCCGCCCGCCGAACAACAGGACGCCGGAAGCCGAGGAGATGGCCGCCTGTTTTCCCTATCTGCTGCGCCAAATCGCACTGGTCCAGCCAAAGCTTATTGTTGCCCTGGGCCGGCCGGCCGCACAGGCGCTTCTCGATCAGGAAGTCCGGATTGGCGCCGCGCGCGGGCGCCTGTTCCGCTTTGGAGAGCTTCCCGTGGTGGTCACTTATCACCCGGCCTATCTATTGCGCAATCCCGCCGACAAGAGCAAAGCCTGGGAGGATTTGTGCTTTGCGCGGCGCACGATTCGGCAACAGAGCTGATTTAGTGCTTTAGATCTTCCAACTGGCTGACCGAATCAAATTCGCGTTGATTGGCGTGATGGCGGAGGTGCACGAAATACATCGCGCCCGCGACGAAACAGCCGAATAGCACGATGACGGTGTGAATCGAGAGGTCATTCTCGATCAACAGTGCGTACAGGCCGGTCATGATCAGGATCGATAGATTCTCGTTGAAATTCTGCACCGCGATCGAATGGCCGGCGCCCATCAGAATATGGCCGCGGTGTTGCAGGAGCGCATTCATCGGCACGACGAAGAAACCCGCCAGTGCGCCGACGACGACCATCAGGAGCAGCGCGAGTTTGAGGTCGTAAATGAAAATCATCAGATTTACGCCCAGCCCCATCGCAATGCCGAGCGGGATGACCGAAACCGAACGCCGCATCGAGATGAGTTTGGCCGCCATGATCGAGCCAAGCGCCACGCCGATCGCGACCACGCCCTGAAGCATCGATGCTTTCGAGAGTTCGAGATTCAGATTGGTTTCAGCCCATTTGATCACGATGAACTGCAAGGTCGCACCGGCGCCCCAGAAGAGCGTCGTGACGGCGAGAGAGATTTGTCCCAGTTTGTCGCGCCAGAGCAATTTGACGCAATGCGTGAACTCATGCAACAGATAGATGGGATTGCTGCGCAAGGGCTTGTGATCGACGCCCGTATCGGGAATTTTCAGATTGAGCGTCGAGGCAATCAAGTAGAGCAAGCCGACGATGGTGATCGCGACTTCTCCGCGCGAGTTAACGCCCGGAATCCCCCAGTCCAGCACATGTTCGACAACCTTGGGTTCAATCAGGACACCACCGATCAAGGTGCCGAAGACGATGGCGCCAACGGTCAAACCCTCGATCCATCCGTTTGCGGCGATCAGGAGCCGAGGCGGCAGCAGTTCGGTGAGAATGCCGTATTTGGCCGGCGAATACGCCGCGGCGCCAAGGCCGACGACCGCATAGGCCGCGAGCGGATGAATACCGAAAAACATCATGGCGCAGCCGATGATTTTGATCCCGTTGCTGATGAACATCACGCGCCATTTCGGCATCGAGTCGGCAAAGGCACCGACGAACGCGGCGAGCGCGACATAGGAGACGGTGAAGAATAGCTTGAGCAGCGGCTCGATCGCGTCCGCGGCCTGCATATCACGCAAAATGGCAATGGCGGCGATCAGCAGGGCGCTGTCGGCAAGCGCGGAAAAAAACTGCGCCGCCATGATGATGTAAAAGCCTGAGGTCATCCAGAATGCTTCAAAAGGCCCCAAAGGGAGCAGTGTTTATATCATGAAGCGAGGCCCAAATTAGTTTCTTCAGTGGCGGGACCCTGTCTTTTATGATGGAATCTTGCGCCGTACCAATCCCCGCAAAGCGGTCGCTATTGTTTTCGGAGTTCATTCATGGCAAGCATGGCCGATCGTCGATTGCAGGTTTTTCTTGCCGTTGCGAAACATCGATCTTTCACGCGGGCCGCCGAAGCGCTTTATATGACACAACCGGCGGTCACCTTTCAAATCAAACAGTTGGAAGAGCACTTCAACACCCGCCTGCTCGACCGCGGCTATGGCAAGGTGGCGCTGACCCCGGCCGGCATCATCGTGTTCGAGTACGCGGAGCGCATCCTCGGCATGAGCGCCGAAATGGAAGACGAAATCGCCGGTTTGACGCAGGAGCCCAATGGCCTCGTGTCGATTGGTCTTTCCCCGACGATTGCGTCTTACTGGCTGCCGTCCCTGCTCGATGCCTTCAAGCGCCAATATCCCAAGGTTATGCCGCGCGTTTTCCAGGGGAATTCGGAGTGGGTCGAGCGCCGCGTGGCCGAAAAGGAGCTTGACGTTGGCCTGCTTGAATCCGTGCCGACGAATCCCTTGCTCGAATGCCGCGAACTTGCGCGCGACGAACTGCTCGCCATCGTTCCGCCGGGCCATCCTTTGAGCCAGCATGCCCGGTTGTGCGCGGAACATATCGGAGATTTCCCTTTTATCAATCGGGACCCAGGGGCTGCGATCAGCGAAGCGGCCGAGGCGTTTTTCCGTGCCAGCGGCCTGGCGCCCGAAAATCTCAATATCGCGGCGGAGCTTGGCAGTCTCACCACGATCAAGCATCTCGTCCTACAGGGGCACGGCGTTTCGATCGCCGCACGGATTTCGATTCAGCGCGATATTCGGGAAGGGACGCTGATTGGTGTGCCCTTCGATCCGCCGATCTTCGAAACGATCAGTGTCGTGCTGCACAAAGACAAATTCGTCCCGCGCGTGGTGAGTATTTTTGCGGATTTCGCGACCGAGCATATTCGCGCCATAGCTGAGGCTCAGCAGCATGCCTAGACCGATCCGGGCCACCATCGACCTCGCGGCGTTCCGGCATAACTATGCGCTGGCGAAACGCCACGCGGGCCAGGCGCGCGCCTGGGCGGTCATCAAGGCAAACGCGTATGGGCACGGCCTGTTGCAATGCGCTGAAGCGATCCGTGACATCGCCGACGGTTACGCCATGCTCGATCTTGCCGATGCGGCGCTGCTGCGCAAGGCGGGGCTGACGCAGCCGATCTTACTGCTCGAAGGCGCGTTCGAGGCGGCCGATGTATCCGAGGCGGCGCGCTTGAATCTTGGGCTGGCCGTGCATCAGCCGGAACAGATCCGGATGCTGGAGCTTGCCCGCCCGCCCGCGCCGCTCGATCTGTTTCTCAAATTGAATACCGGCATGAATCGCCTCGGATTTCGCCCCGCCGAGGCGCGGCACTTGGTTGAACGGCTCCGCAACACCGGCGCCGCGCGCAGCATTACTTTGATGACGCATTTCGCGTGCGCCGACGAAGAAGCCGGCATTGCCGACGCCTTGGCGCGTTTTGATTCCGGGGCGGCGGGGTTGGCGCTCCCGCACTGCGTGGCGAATTCGGCGGCGCTGCTGCGTTTCCCCGCCGCCGCGCGGGAATCGGTGCGCCCAGGCATCATGCTTTACGGCGCTTCGCCGATGCCTGCAATGATGTCGGCCGAGGTGCTCGATCTGCGCCCGGTCATGCAGCTCGAAAGCCGCATCATCGGCGTGCAAGAGCTGGCGCTCGGCGCGGCGGTCGGCTATGGCGCGCGCTTTGTCGCACAACAGCCGATGCGCATTGGCGTGGTCGCCTGCGGCTACGCCGACGGCTACCCGCGCCATGCGCCGACGGGGACACCGATCTTGATCGACGGCGTGCGCACGCGGACGCTCGGCAGGGTGTCGATGGATATGCTCGCCTGCGATTTGACTGGGCTGCCGCAGGCGAACGTGGGTTCGCAGGCGGTGCTGTGGGGCAAAGGCTTGCCCGCCGACGAAGTGGCGGCGGCCGCGGAAACGATCAGCTACGAATTGTTTTGCGCATTGGCCGGACGCGTTCCGGTTGCATGGTCTTTCTGATCCGGGTCCCACGTGGCGAAAACCAAGACGATTTATCAATGTTCCGAATGCGGCGGCACCTCTCCGCGCTGGCAGGGGCAATGTCCCGCATGCGGACAATGGAATACGCTCGTCGAAACAGTCGCCGCGCCAAGCCTGCCCGCCTCCGGCCGTTTCGCGGCCTTGGCCGGCGAGACCGGCAAATTGCAGCGGCTGGCGGCGATCGCGCCTTCCGAACATGTGCGCATGCGCACCGGCATCGAAGAGTTCGACCGCGTGCTTGGCGGCGGGCTGGTGTCGGGCGGCGTCGTGTTGATCGGCGGCGATCCGGGCATCGGCAAATCGACGCTGCTGCTGCAGGCGCTGGTGGGCATGGCGTCGCGCAGCCGGGCGATTTACGTCAGCGGCGAAGAATCCGGCGAGCAGGTCGCCCTGCGCGCGCAGCGCTTGCAGCTCGATTGCGGCGACTTGGAACTGCTGCCGGAAATCAATCTCGAACGGATTCTCGACGCCCTGCGCACGCATAAACCCGGCCTGGCGGTCATCGATTCGATCCAGACGGTGTTTTCCGAGGCGCTCAACTCGGCGCCCGGCTCGGTCGCCCAGGTGCGCGAATGCGCCGCGCAACTGACGCGTTTCGCCAAGCAGAACGGCTGCGCCCTGGTGATGGTCGGGCATGTTACGAAGGATGGCAGCCTCGCCGGGCCGCGCGTGCTCGAACACATCGTCGATACCGTGTTGTATTTCGAAGGCGACACGCAGTCGAGCTTCCGCTTGATCCGCGCGTTCAAGAACCGTTTCGGCGCGGTCAACGAATTGGGCGTGTTCGCGATGACCGAGCGCGGGCTGCGCGGGGTCTCGAATCCGTCGGCGATCTTCCTCTCGCAGCACGCTCAGGATGTGCCCGGCGCCTGCGTGCTCGTCACCCAGGAGGGAACGCGGCCGCTGCTCGTCGAAGTGCAGGCGCTCGTCGATCCGGCGCATGCGCCGAGTCCGCGCCGGCTTTCGGTCGGTCTGGAGCAGAACCGTCTGGCGATGTTGTTGGCCGTTTTGCATCGGCATGCGGGTTTGGTCTGCGCGGATCAGGATGTGTTCGTCAACGCCGTCGGCGGCGTCAGAATCAGCGAGCCGGCGGCCGATCTGGCGGTTTGCCTGGCGATTGTCTCGTCCTTGCGCAACAAAGCGCTGCGGCGCGATGTCGTGGTGTTCGGCGAAGTGGGCCTGGCGGGAGAGATCCGGCCTGCGCCGCGCGGGCAGGAGCGTTTGAAGGAGGCGGCCAAGCTCGGCTTCAAAATCGCGCTCGTGCCGAAGGCCAATCTGCCCAAGCAAGCGATCCCGGGCCTGGAAACAATCGGTATCGACCGCATCGAGCAAGCGCTTGGCAAGGCGCGCGAGCTGGAGGCGTAATTCCATTTCTCTATCAATCGATTACTTTGTCGGCTGTGCTTGCCGTGCTCCTGCACTGTCTGCGCTTCGCCTTCGCGTACTCGATCGATATAGGAACGGAATAAAGGGGCGCAGGCGGGGCGATTTGATCTGTCCGGTGCCCCGGCTGTCGCGGCGCCCGTAAAATATTTTGTTTCCCTCCCGCCTGGGAGCGGACGGGTTTTTAGAAAAAAGAAGGAGATCCGCGATGCGCAAGACCTATGTAATGGGCAACTGGAAAATGAACGGCTCACGTGCGGCCAATGCGACTTTGCTGAGCGGACTGAAAGCCGGCGTGCCGGCGCTGCGGGCGGGCGTGGAAATCGCGGTCTGCCCGCCGTTCGTTTATCTCGAAGCGACCGCCGCGGCTCTGGCGGGCTCGCCGATCGGCGTCGGCGCTCAGGACGTTTCCGAGTACGACAAGGGTGCCTACACCGGCGAGGTGTCGGTTGCAATGCTCAAGGACGTTGGCGCGACTTACGCGATCATCGGCCACTCCGAGCGCCGTTCGCTGTACGGCGAGACCGATGCCTGGGTCACGCAGAAAACCGTCGCGGCGCTGGCGGGCGGAATGCTGCCGGTGGTGTGTATCGGCGAGCTGGAGTCCGAGCGCGAAGGCGGTTTGACCGAGAAAGTGCTGGCACGGCAGCTTGACGCCGTGCTGGCCGCGATTCCGAACCCCGTTCCGGGCGGCATCGTGATCGCCTACGAACCGGTTTGGGCGATCGGCACGGGCAAGACCGCGACGCCTGAAATGGCGCAGGAAACGCATGCCTTCATCCGCAACCATCTGAAAAAGGGCGGCGAGGCGTTTGCGGCGCAGACGGCGGTCCTCTACGGCGGCAGCGTCAAGGCGAGCAACGCAGAGGGTTTGTTCTCGATGCCGGATATCGATGGCGGCCTGGTCGGCGGCGCTTCCCTGACGGCTGATGAATTCGTCGGAATTTATAATGGGGCCGTCGCTGCGTTTGGCCGCCGCTGAGTTTTGCGCAAACAAAAAAGGCGCTGCTGATTGCAGCGCCTTTTTCTTTTCGTGCTGCGAGAAAATTCAGTTGCCGTCGGAAAGGCGCTCGGCATTGCGCAGCATGCGGTTCAACAAGCTGCGCAGCGTATTGACCTCATCGGCCGTGAAACCTTCGAAGTGGGCGTTGAGCACGCGCGCCGCGTACTCGGGCAGGCGCGCATGGATATCCTGGCCTTGCTCGGTCAAGTACAAATAGGCAGCGCGCCGGTCGTGATCGCTGCGGGCGCGGCGGATCAAGCCTTTTTCTTCGAGGCGATCGAGCATCCGGGTCATCGATCCGGTGTCGTAATGGACGCGCCGGCACAAGGTCGCCGCCGTGCAGCCGGGCGTGTCGGCAACCTGCACCAAGACAGCCCATTGCGCGCTGGTGATGCCGAGGCTGGTCAGTTCGCGGTCCATGACGGCCATCATGCGGGCGCGCACGGCATTGATTAAAAACCCGAAACTCTCTTCGATACGATAGTTTTCGGCGGAGAACAGCGGTGGGGTTGCGATCTGATTCATGGTTGGGGGTCCTCTCTCTTATCGTCCGTTTTTATTGCTTGATGGCTTCAGCGAACGGTGCAGCGGAGACTGCGGTTGCTGAACTTTATCGGTCCTGCCTTTGGATCGTAGTCTGGCCGGGCCGTAATATCGAGTCCTGTTAATGCGTATGACAGCTTTGTTTGCACCGTGGAGCTCGGCATCGGTAGATGACGATGACGGAGACAAGAGAGTGGCCGATCGCTGAAGCCTTAATGATGCCGCTTGGGTTTGTGATATGGCTGCGTTGCATGAGCCGCTTTCCTGCCACTCTTTCCCCAGCTATGCGGCGCGGCGTTCAGACGCACGCGCGCGGTGGGGATGGCCGCGTTGGCAAGCCGTGGCGCCAAGACAGGTGCCGCTTCGGCGAGTGCGACGCTTTCCTCTGCGGGAACGAGCAAAGTGTAGCCGGGCGCAAGTTGCCGGCGTGGCGGCAAGCCATTGACTTCGCGTAGCTTGGCCGGGCTGATGCCGAAACGCGCGGCGATCTGTTCGACGCGTTCGGTTTGGGTGAGCGTGTAAGTCCGCCAATTCAGCAGCGGTTGATCTTTTCCTTCCAGATTGGCCAGGAAGGTCGGGACTTTGTCTGTGGGCAGCACGAGCTTGCGCCGTTCTCCCCCTTGACCAGGGATAACCGGGCGGTTGAACGAGGGATTCAGTTCGAGAAACTCTTTGACAGGCATTTCCGCCAGGCGCGCCGCGGCAGCGAGATCCATGCTTGTCGAGGCGTCGACCGTAGCGAAATACGGCGCATTCGGAATATCGGGCAGCGTGATGCCGAACAGCCGCGGATTGGCAATGATGTTCTTCAGGGCTTGTAATTTGGGCACGTAATAGCGTGTTTCGGTGGGCATCGTCAGGCTGGAGAAATCGGTCGGTAGGCCGGCCGCCTTGTTTTTGTTGACCGCCCGCAGCACCGCGTTTTCGCCCCAGTTGTACGAAGCCAGGGCAAGCTGCCAATCGCCGTGCATTTCGTAGAGCGCTTGCAGGTAGGTTAATGCCGCGTCGGTCGAGGCCAGAATGTCGCGCCGCTCATCGACCCACCAGTTTTGCTGTAGGTTGAAATCGCGCCCCGTCGAGGGAATGAATTGCCACAGCCCGGACGCTTTCGCGGGGGAATAGGCCATCGGGTTGTAGGCGCTTTCCACGAGCGGAAGCAGCGCCAGTTCGGTCGGCATGCCGCGTTTCTCAAGCTCCTCGACGATGTGATAGAGGTATTTCCGGCCGCGCTCGAGCATGACCTTCAGCGCCCCGGGGCGGCTCAGGTACCACACCTGGCGGTCGGTGACGAGATCCGAATTCAGATTCGGCATCGCGAAACCCTGGCGCATCCGCTCCCACAGATCGCGCGGCTCGCTCGTCAGATCGAGTGTGGAAATCGAGTTTATGTCCCGCGTGGACAAATCCAGGCGCGAGATGGCCGCGGCAGGCGGCGTATTCACAGAGGTGGACTCTGCGTCTCGCTGCTCCGGGCTTGAGTCATCCGCAGCTACGGCCGATACGCCAAAAATCAATACCATCGTCGCCGACAGCAGCAAAACAGTGCGACGCACAATAGACTTCATGGCGCTGCCCAAACCTGATAGATGTGCGATTTTATTCGCCCAAGGGTGTCAGGGTCAAAAAGCTACCTGATTCATGGCTTGTCGTACTCGCTAAAAACAGTTGTAATTTGGGAAACTTAACACTTTTTGACCACGAGTCGAGTGCAAGCTCCGCCATTCACGGCGGGGTTAGCGAGACAAGCGTTACGGGCGCCGTAGGCGCCCCCGATTTGTGGCGCTCACATAGGGCCCGCCGGATATCGGTGTGGGATAAAGCATTGAAAGCCTTGGTAATTGAAGACTCGGTGACGAGTGCAACACTGATTTCCCTCAGATTACAGGCAATCGGGATCGAAACCATTATCGCCCGGGAAGGGGAGGAGGGGGTCAAACTGTTCAAGGAACACCGGCCCGATATCGTATTGCTTGATGTGATTTTGCCTTGCCTGGATGGTTTTGAAGTCGCGAAGCGGATCCGCCAGCTTGAAAACGGCGGGGAATGGACGCCGATCATCTTCCTTTCAGCGCGTGCGGGTGACGAAGACTTGGAGCATGGAATCGAGGCCGGCGGCGACGATTACTTATTCAAACCCGTCAGCGCGGTCGTTTTGGTGGCCAAGGTCCGCGCGATGCAGCGCTTGGCGCATATGCGCCACGCTTTGCTCGATTTGACGCGCAGGCTCGATGAAACGAACCGTACTTTGCAGCGTTTATCCTCAGTTGACGGCCTGACCGGAATCGCGAACCGGCGTCAGTTCGACGAAACTTTGAATAAAGAATGGCGTCGCGCGCAGCGATCCGGCGGATGTGTGGGCCTGATTGTTTGCGATGTGGACAGATTCAAACTTTATAACGATCACTATGGGCACCAGGCCGGCGACGAGTGCCTGCGTAAAGTTGCGCACTGTTTACAGGAACAGCTGCGGCGGCCGACTGACTTGGTTGCCCGCTATGGCGGTGAAGAGTTTGGCGTGATTCTGCCCGATACCGATACGGAAGGCGCGCTACGGGTCGCTGAGGGGATTCGGAAGGCCGTTCAGGCGCTGGAAATTCCCCATCCGTCAGGCACGGAGGCGGCGGTTGTCACCTTGAGTCTCGGTGTCGCAGTACAAACGCCAGGGCGCAGTGAAGATCGGCTGGAAAATCTGGTTGCCAAAGCGGACTCCGCGCTCTATCGAGCCAAGCACTCGGGACGCAACAAATCCGTTTTGTCGGCATGAGGATTGAAAACGTATGCAAATTATGTGCCCCCATTGCGGAACGATGAATCGAATTCCCGATGAGCGCGTTGCGGAACAACCGAGTTGCGGCCGCTGTAAAAAATCGCTTTTGAGTGGCAAACCGATCGAACTGAATGACGCGAATTTTGCCGCGCTGACAAATCATAGTGAGTTGCCGGTGCTGATAGACTTCTGGGCCGCCTGGTGTGCGCCGTGTCGCACGATGGCCCCGCATTTCGAAGCTGCAGCAGGGGAATTGGCGGGTCAAGCCATCCTCGCCAAGCTCGATACCGAAGCAAATCCGCTGACTGCGGGCCGTTTCAACGTCCGCAGTATTCCCACTTTGCTGCTCATGCAGGGCGGGCGCGAAATTGCGCGCGATGCCGGAGCAAGACCCGCCGTGGAAATCGTTCGATGGGTAAAACAGGCTCGATCCGGGTGAAATCCTGAATCCGGGCGCGTTGTATTTTCGGCTACTTGACCGATTGATCCTCCTGTGTTGCAGACGTAAAGTTTGCCTCCCCCCCGCCACGAGGAGGATGCGATGCAGCACATGCAGCCGAAGATCGTCCCAGTGGAGCGCGAGTCAAATGTAAGCCCCCGCCGCGTATTGGAATTGGAGAACATTGTTCTCCTATCCGGCGATGCCTCGCCGTGTGTTCAACGAAAAACCAAAGGAGATGGCGTGAGTTACCCCAACTTGAAAGTTGGGGCTTCCTCGCCACAAATTGGAGGCGCCTTTGGCGCTAGTAACGCTTGCTTCGCTGACCCCGCCATAAATGGCGAGGCTTGCACTCAACGCGTGGTCAGAGGCCGACGGCGAATTCCGTCGGGCCCCGTGTTCGGCGTTGCGCGCTTCAAGTTCGGAGGTGCGTGATGAACGCTAAACCGAAAAACGGCGATTGGAAATTCCCCTTGTACTGGGTTGCCTCTGTCGGCTCCAGTCTCCTGCTCTTTTCTACCGTTGTATTGCTTGGCTGGGCTGCTTATCACGGTTCGCAGAACGCCTTGCTCGCCGTCACCGAGGAGTCCGTATCGCATATCAATGGCAGCCTCGAACAACGCTTGCGGGGGGTGCTCGAACCCGCCGATGATCAATTGCGCCTGTTGCTGTACTCGGGCTTGGCGACGGGGCACACTCTAAAGAAGCGGCTCGCGGTGCTGCCGGAAGTTTTCCAGGCGCTGAAAGATAACCCGCTTATCGACGCGCTTTACGCAGGCTATTCGAATGGTGAATTCGTCCTCTTCAGGCGCTTGCGCGATACTGTGGCGGCAAGGCGCTTCGAGGCGCCGCCAGGCGCGGCCATGCTCGTGCAAACGATTTCTGTGGCGAATGATGAGAGCGTGCGCGGGGAATATCGTTTTTACGATAAAGATTATCGATTGCTCACCACAATATTCCGCCCTGACTACCATTATGATCCGCGCACACGGCCCTGGTATCGCAACGCGCTGGAAAAGGACTACACGGTTCTGACCGAGCCTTATCTGTTCTTTACCACTCCGTCCGTCGGTATCACGCTTACGCACCGAACTTTTGATCGCGATGCGGTGATAGGGCTAGATGTCACGCTTGAAAGTCTCGCCAACGTATTCCGTTCCTTGCGGATTACACCGTCAACTGAAGTTGCGCTTGTCGACCAGCGCCAGCAGGTTCTTGCATACAGCGACGCTTCTCGTGTCGTGCGTCGTCAGAACGACGGCCAACTGCGGCTCGCCCAGCTTGCCGAACTGAATGTGCCGCCGCTGAGCCGTGCCGCGACGCTGATGAAAACGGGTTTGAACGCAGAGTCGGCCGATATCGATGGACGCGGATGGCACCTCGTCGCGCATCCGGTGAAGGGGAGTCAGAGTTATCCAATCGAAGCCTTGATTGGCATTCCCAAAGACGAACTCTTTGTGGACGCGCGCAATATTCTGAATTCCCAGGTTTTACTGGCATTGGTGATTCTTGTGCTTTCGATGCCCTTCGGATGGTGGCTGACTCAGCGTTTGACCAGACCGTTACAGCGTTTGGTTGAAGATGCGAAAGCCATCGAGGCGTTCGATTTCACGCCGCGACCACTCGTGGCTTCGCATATTACGGAGGTGGATCGTCTCGCGACAGCGACGCGCCGAATGAGCAATACGATTGCAAATTTTCTCGATACCAGTGTGGCGCTCAGTTCCGAAACCCATATCGAACGCTTGCTCAAAATTATTTTACATAACACGCTCAGTGCGGTTGAAGCGCGTTGCGGCGCAGTGTATCTCGTAAGCGAAGCCTCACTTCTCAAAGCGCGTGAGGCCACGGCGCCTGGTGCGGAAGCTAAAGTGTTTCCCGAGCGTTTGGCGTGGGACGATCTGGAGTCCATTGCGGTTCAGGCGTGGCGGGAACATCGCCTGCACGCAAGTTCCGACGGCGATGTAGCCGCGCCCTTGCTGACGCGGGACGGCTCGTTTGTCGGCGTAATGCTGATCACAATCGACCCAGGGAGTTCATTGCAGGGCGAACTGGAATCGTCGGATCCGCGTATCGGTTTCATTCGAGCCTTGTCCGCGATCGCGGCTGTCGCAATCGAAACGCGCAAACTGATCGAGCAGCAAAAAATCCTGCTCGAATCTTTCATCAAACTGATTGCTACGGCAATCGACGCCAAGTCCCCTTATACCGGCGGACACTGCCAGCGAGTACCAGAGCTTGCCAAAATGCTGGCGCACGCAGCGCATGATGCGCAAGAGGGGCATTTCGAGCATTTCCATCTCTCTGAGCAAGAATGGGAGGCCTTGCATATCGGAGCGTGGTTGCACGATTGCGGCAAAGTGACGACACCCGAATATGTGGTGGACAAAGCGACCAAGCTGGAAACGATCTACGACCGCATTCACGAGGTGCGGATGCGCTTCGAGGTGCTCAAGCGCGATGCCGAAATCGCCTCGCTCAAATCCAAAATATTCGGTGCCGAGGTAACGGCCGCCGATGCGGCTTTGCAAGCCTCGTTGCAAGAACTCGATGAAGAATTCGCTTTTGTCGCCGCATGTAATCTTGGCACCGAAACGATGGCCCCGGCGCGGATCGAACGCTTGAAAACGATTGCCGCGCGCACCTGGCAAAGAACGCTGGACGATCGTCTTGGAATTTCGTGGGCGGAGTTGGAACGCTGCGAAGCAAATTCAGCGCCGCAAATGCTGCCTGTGGAAGAGAAGCTGCTTGCCGATAAGCCCGAGCATCTGATTGCGCGTCCTGACTACGAGCGCTTCGAGCCCGACAATAAATGGGGCTTCAAGATGGAGGTGCCCGAGTACAAAGCCAATCTCGGCGAGTTGTACAACCTCTCGATTAGCCGCGGCACGCTGACGACGGAAGAGCGATACCGCATCAACCACCATATCATCCAAACAATCGTGATGCTCGATACCTTGCCTTTCCCGCGCGAACTGGGAAGCGTGCCAGAAATTGCGGGCGGGCATCACGAGCGGATGGATGGCAAGGGTTATCCGAGGCGCCTCAAGGGCAAAGAGATGAGCACACTAGCACGCATCATGGCGATCGCCGATGTGTTCGAAGCGCTGACCGCGAGCGATCGTCCTTATAGGCGGGCGAACACGCTCTCGCAGGCGGTGAGCATTATGGCGAATATGGTGCGCGATCAACATCTCGACAGCGAACTGTTCAGGCTATTTCTTGAAAGCGGCATCTACCGTGTTTATGGCGCGCGCTTCCTGAGCGCGAGCCAATGTGATGATGTCGATATCGCGGCGGCTTTGGTTGCGGCTGGACTCGAAGAAGAGGAGACAGTGCTTGAAGAAGAGGCGACGGTATGAGCGGCGAGCAATTTCGTACGATGGACAGTCAGGGAAAGTCCTCAAAGCAGAATGGCTCTCAACGAATTGTCCCCATCTTCCGGGGATCAGCCTGTGGATGAGTACATGAATTGTTTTGTAAGTGAATGATCTGGAAAAGAAAAACTCCGCTGCTTAAATTTTGAGCAGCGGAGTTTTCGGAATCCCAGTTTTAGCTTTATCGGTAACGGCGGTAAAAGCTTTAGAGGTAAACAATTTAGCGATCGATCACGCCGCTCCCCGCGCGACTGGGCGCGATGGATCGGAACACCATTCGCTCCATGAGCCCGGATAGAGGCGTGCGCCGGACAGGCCCGCGATTTCGAGCGCGAGCAGGTTGTGGCAGGCGGTCACGCCGGAGCCGCATTGCGCGACGACTTGTTCGGGGCGGCGTCCCGCCAGGATCGCCAGCCATTCCGTTTTCAATTGCGCGGCGGATTTGAAACGGCCGTCGCTATCGAGGTTGTCGCGGAATGGGCGGTTGGATGCGCCGGGAATATGCCCGCCCACGGGATCGAGCGTTTCGTTTTCGCCGCGAAAGCGATCGGCTGCGCGCGCGTCGACAACCAGCAGCGAGGACGCGCCCAGCGCGCTGAGCAACTCATCGGCATTGGCAACAGGCAAGGGCGGCCGGTGTGCGAGATGTCCCGCCGGCCGTTGTGCGGGGGCCTCGCTACTCAGTGCAAAACCGGCCTGCGTCCAGGCTTGAATGCCGCCATCGAGTACCGCAACCGCGTCGAAGCCGACCCAGCGCAGCATCCACCACAGCCGGGCGGCGTACATCCCACCAGCATCGTCGTAAGCGACGACATGGCTTGAGTCCTGCAAGCCCAGCGCTTCCATGCGTGCGATGAATGCTTCGCGCTCCGGTAATGGGTGGCGGCCATTGCGTCCGGTTTTCTCGCCCGAAAGCGCTTCATCCAAATGCAGGAAATAAGCGCCAAGCAGATGCCCCGCGGCATAGGCAAGGCGGCCTTTTTCGGTTTGCGCCAGATCGTGCCGGCAATCGAACAGGAAGAGTTGCCCGGCGTTCAGTTGCGCATGCAATGCCTCGGCGGAAATCAGCGGCGTGTGCATGGTGGCGGCCTGCTCTATTCGGCGAGTTCGGCGGGAACTTCGGTTGTGCCGGCCAGCCAATCGCGCGCGGCGGTTTCGTCGTCGAAGAGTTGGATTTCGGCGCTGACGAGCGATTGTTCGAACCAGCCGATCAAACTATCGAAATCGCTCTCGGTCAGCACCGCGATTTTGCCGCCCGCGTCGGCATGACGCTTGGAGAAGCGGTAATCCTCGATGATCGCATCGAGCGTGAAACCTGCCATCGTGCGCAGATCGATCAGCAGCAGAAGCGGCTGGTTGGCGGAAATCTGCGTTTCGATCTGGCGTTCCAGCTCACGAAAATCGTCCAGCACCAACTTCCCGAAAATGCTCGCCTCGATACGGCCTTCGCGCAGTTCGGAATTAATCATCGTATGCCCCTTCCTCGGTGAAGATTTACACAATTATCTTCGGATGCTGTCTTTCGCTTCAATGCGCTGCTGCAAAAGCGGCGCTAATTGCGCGCATTGGATGCCGCGGGCTTGCGTGAAAACTGCCCTGCCAGCATGCCGCTGCCGACGACGGCAACAATGCCAACCAGACCGAGCAGATCGAACGGATCGGAAAAAAGCAGCACGCCGAATAGCACGGCAAACACGACGGTGGAGTAGGACAGCGCGGCGGCGAACAAGGTTCGCCCATAGCGATAGGCGCGCGTCATCGCGAGCTGGGCCAAGGCGCCGAAGCCACCGACACCGGCGAGGATTGCGCCGTCTTGCAGTGTCCAACTGCCGGCGTGAGGATGCGTCAAGGCGAAGGGCAGGCCGCCCGCGCCGCAGATAGCGGAAAACCAGAAAACCGTGCGCCATTCGGGTTCGCCCGCTTCGCCAAGCTTGCGCACGTTCAGATAGGCGAGCGCCGATAAACAACCCGCGCTGAGGCCGAACAACGCGCCATACCACGGTGCATTGGCGAGGCTGGGTTTGAGCAGACACGCGACGCCGACGAGGCCGAGCGCCAAGGTGAGCCACATCGAATAGCGTATGCGTTCGTGCGCAAGCACGGCCACCAAGACCGCCAGCCAGAGTGGCGAGGTGTAATTCAGCGTGAACGCGGTTGCAAGCGGAAGATAGGTGATCGAAAGAAACGAGAGCACAAGTGCCACAAAACCGGAAACACTGCGTGCGAGATGCGTGCGCCACAGCGGAGTCACGATCCGTTTGCGGCCCAGCACAACAAAGGCGCCGATGAACACCATGGCGACGAAACCGCGCCAGAACACGAGTTCAGCCGCGTTGAAACGGGCAGAACCAAGTTTGACGCAGACACCCATGCAGGCGAAGAGCAGGCTCGCCACGAGCATCCAGAGCGAACTGAGGGTTGCTGCGGACTTCACGCCGGGTAGATTGCGCCGAGAATGCGCGGTTCGCGGGCGCCCGTGACTTCCGGCAGATTTCCCGGTTGGCCCGCGAGGGTTTGCTGTGCGAGCCAGGCGAATGCGAGCGCTTCGAGATCGTCGGGCGAAACGCCGTAAAGATCGGTCGAAGCAATGCGGGTTGTGGGGAGTTGAGCTTGCAGGCGTAGCATCAATTGCTTGTTGTGCACGCCGCCGCCGCAGACGAGGACTTCCTGCGCTGGGCCGCACTCGCGCTTGATCGCGTCGGCAATGCTGCGGGCCGTCAGTTCAAGCAGGCTGGCCTGCACATCGGCGGGGTCCTCGCCGCCATCGAGCAGAGGTTCAAGCCAGCCGAGATGAAATTCTTCACGGCCACAGCTTTTAGGTGCGGGCCGGGCAAAAAACGGATGCTGGAGCAAGCGCGTCAACAGCTCGGGTAACACTTGGCCGCTGGCTGCCCAAGCGCCGTTCACGTCGATCGGGCTGCCGAGATGACGCGCGGCCCAGGCATCCATCAACATGTTTCCCGGCCCCGTATCGAAGCCGCGCGTTGCCCGGCCGGGGGCGAGATCCGTGAGGTTCGCGATACCACCGATGTTGAGCACGACGCGATGGCGGTCCGCGCTACGCAAAATCCGATCATGAAACGCCGGTACGAGTGGCGCGCCCTGTCCGCCCGCAGCGATATCGCGGTTGCGAAAATCGGCAACCACCGTGATCCCGCTCAATTCGGCGAGTAATGCCGGTTGATTCAGTTGCAGGCTGTAGCCCGAATCCGGCCGATGGCGCACGGTCTGCCCGTGGCAGCCAATCGCCTGAATAGCACTCGCCGCGAGCTTCGCTTGGCCCAATGCGGTCTGAGTCGCTTGCGCATAAAGTTTGGCGAGGGTGACGGAAAGCTCTGCGGCACGTCGCAACTCGTCGTGCCCGGCGTCGTTCAGATCGAGAAGCGCCTGGCGCAAGCTGTCCGGATACGGGATGAACGCCGCTGCAAGCGGGTGTGGCCGCGTAGCGGAGAAATCCGCCAGCACGGCATCCACGCCATCAAGGCTTGTGCCGGACATCAGTCCGACAAATACCTGTCCGCTCACTCGGCTCGCGCGATTTGGCTGATCGGGACGCTGTTCAACTCGGCCAGGAGAGCGGCGCTGCGTTGCTGAAAAGCCGCCAGTTGGCTACCCATAAGGGGAAGGGCTTCGGGCAGGGAAACCGTCAGCGGGTCCTTATGTACACCCGCGACACGGAATTCGTAGTGCAGGTGCGGGCCCGTCGCGGCGCCCGTTGCGCCGACCGCGCCAAGCGAGTCGTTTTGCTGGATATGCTGTCCTGCGCGAACGTCTATTCTCGAAAGGTGAGCGTAAGCCGTCTCGATGCCGCCGCTATGCTGCAACACTACGATATTGCCGTAGCCATTTTGCCGCCCGGCGAATTCGACCGTGCCATCGGCGGTTGCGCGGACACGCGTTCCCGTCGGCGCTCCATAGTCGACGCCGTTATGCTGTTTCCAAGAACCTAGAATCGGATGGAAACGCATCCCCATGCCCGAGGTGACGCGAGAAAATTCGAGCGGCGAACGCAGAAAGCCGCGTTTGAGCGATTTGCCTTCGGCGGTGTAGTAGGCGCCTTTTCCCCGGCTGTATTCATTCCAGATGGCCGTATGGCGGCGTCCGCCGTTGATGAATTCGGCTGCGAGAATCCGCCCGGTTTTAATCGGCAGGCCGCGGTTCATCATGACTTCATAGACGACGTGGAAACGATCACCTTTGCGCAGGTCGCGATGGAAGTCGATTTCGCTGTCGAAAATTTCGGCCAACCCTGTCGCGACCGAATCGGGTAAGCCCGCGTCGTCGGTTGCGCCGAATAAGGACGAGCGAATCTCCGCTGCTTTGGTCTGGGTCCGCACATCGTATGCAAGCGTCGTTTCGCCGAGTTTGAAGCCGTTGCTCCGGCGTTCGAGCAACATGATGCGGTCGTTGCTTGAGCCGGGGAGCTCCAGGCTCAGAAGCTTGCCAAAGGCGGTTGTCGATGCGTATACGGTTTGTCCCGTAACCAGACGACGCAGGGCGGCTCTGGAATTCGGGGCTTCACGCACGAAATTCAATGCTTCTTCGTCATTGATGCCGAGGCGGGACATGACGGATGCAAGCGTGTCGCCGCGTTGAATACGCTCTTCGCGGAAGAATGTGGCGTCTTCGGGAAGTATTTCGGCGGTGGGAGTGATGCTGAGTTGTTCGACAATCGTCTTTTGGCCGATGGGGTCTGTGTTGGGTATCACCGCGACGGCCGTGACCATGCCAAACAATGACACCCCCGCAGCAGCGATTCCCGCCCAAAAGAAAGCTGGGTTGAACATTTGCAAGTCCCTTAGCCGCGTTACAATATTCATTTTTGCCTGCCGGTTCATGATTGATTTACGCGGAAAGTGGATCGGAGTTTAACAAATTTCACACAAGGTCTAGAAAATAATCTGTCATGACGGGTATCGATGAACAGCTGGAGCTGATCCGCCGCGGTAGCGATGAAATCCTGGTGGAGGCCGAACTCGTTGAGCGCCTAAAGGCCGGACGCCCCTTGCGCGTCAAAGCGGGGTTTGATCCGACGGCTCCCGATTTGCATCTGGGGCATGCGGTACTTTTGAACAAAATGCGCCAGTTCCAGGATCTCGGCCATCATGTGATGTTCTTGATCGGCGATTTCACGGGTTTGATTGGCGATCCAACGGGAAAAAATGCAACCCGTCCGCCTTTATCGCCGGAACAGATCCAAGCGAATGCGCAGACCTATCGCGCGCAAGTCTTCAAAATTCTGGACCCGGAAAAAACCGAGATCTGCTTCAACTCAAGTTGGATCAATGCACTGGGTGCGGCAGGCATGCTCAAACTCGCCGCGCAGCATACCGTTGCGCGGATGTTGGAGCGCGATGATTTTGCCAAGCGCTTCGCTGGCAATCAGCCGATCGCGATTCATGAATTTCTCTATCCGCTGTGCCAGGGCTACGACTCGGTTGCGCTGAAGGCGGACATCGAGCTTGGCGGAACGGATCAGAAGTTCAATCTGCTGGTTGGGCGCGAGTTGCAGAAACAACATGGCCAAGCGCCGCAGGTTATTTTGATGATGCCCTTGCTGGAAGGTTTGGACGGCGTTAACAAAATGTCCAAATCACTTGGCAATTATGTGGGTATCGATGAACCGGCGCGCGAGCAATTCGGCAAGCTGATGTCGGTTTCGGACACGCTGATGTGGCGTTATTTTGAGCTGCTGTCCGCGCGTTCGAGCGCAGAAGTCGCGGCCTTGAAGCAGTCCGTCCTCGAAGGCCGCAATCCCCGCGACATTAAAGTCGAGCTTGCGCAGGAGATCATCACCCGCTTTCATAACCGTGTCGCGGCTGAGGATGCCCTGGCCGATTTCGAGGCACGCTTCCAGCGCAATGCGATTCCTGATGATGTTCCGGAAATCAAACTTGTGGTGCCGCCGCAAGGCTTGGGGATCGCTCAGGTTTTAAGGCAGGCCGGCTTGACGGGGAGCACATCGGAAGCCTTGCGGATGATCGATCAAGGCGGTGTGCGGATGGACGGCGAGAAAGTTTCCGATAAAGGACTTTTACTCGCTGCCGGGCAGGCTGTTGTCCTCCAGGTCGGTAAGCGCAAGTTTGCGAAAATATGCACCCACCTGGAATGAAAGCGGGCGGCAAAGGGTTTTGCCGCCGAGCTTGAATGCCGGTTGAGCATTTTCAAATGGCGAGCTTAAAAAGCAAAGTGCCCGTCTTCGACGGGCACTTTGCTTGCCAGTACGAGCGAGTCATCTCGCCCATACGTGCTACGTCCTTTTCATCGCCCTGAAAGGGGATTACTTGCCACCTTCAGCAGCCGGAGCGGGAGCGGACTCTTCAGCAGCCGGAGCAGAAGCTTCAGGAGCGGAGGCTTCAGCAGCCGGAGCGGCCGCAGGTGCAGGAGCTTCGGGAGCGGATGCTTCAGGGGCGGGAGCAGCAGCAGGAGCTTCTTGTACCGGAGCGGCCGGTTCTTCTTTCTTGCCGCATGCGGTCACGGCCAAAGCCAGGAGAGCTGCGACGAGGAGAGACTTGTTCATTGGTAGGTTTCCCTTATCGAATAGAGACGGATGCTTAAATTCTGATCGATCAAGCTGGGCGCCCAACCGATCTCAAATTATAGCATGTTTATAAAATTTCAATAGAGGCAAACCTCTACCGTTTCATTTCAACAACTCAAATTCAGCGCATTGCCACCCCTCTAAGGCATGAATGCGTTCTGTGTGAGTCACCCCAACTTGAAAGTTGAGGTTTCCTCGCCACAAATTGGCGGCGCCTTCGGCACCGATAGCACTTGTCTCGCTGACCCCGCCGTCAATGGCGGGGCTTGCGTTCGACTCGTGGTCAATCCCGCTTCCGTCTAAATTCTAACTTTAGAGTGACACCGGCTTTTCTGTTTTGAGCGTGGCGCTAGGTTGCATAAAATAGCTTTGCCGCTCAAGTAGAACGGAGGCGGGCAGGGGGCAAGATCTACCCGGTAGGGTGCTGCGGACAAGATTGATACAATCGCCCGTTTTGTTCGGAATGCTTGCCATGCCCAGTGTCACGATTGAATCCCTGGATCACGAAGGTCGCGGAGTTGCGCACTTCGATGGCAAGGCCATTTTTATCGAGGGCGCTTTGCCGGGCGAGCAGGTGGAGTTTGCGAGCTATCGGAAAAAAACCAGCTTTGAACAAGCCACGGTAACGCGCATCGTGCGTGAAAGCGCTCAGCGCGTAACGCCGGGCTGCGAATTTTTTGGTATCTGCGGGGGGTGCTCGCTTCAGCATCTGGATGCCGCGGCTCAGCTTGCCGTCAAACAACGGATTCTCGAAGATGCCTTCTGGCATATCGGACGGATTCGGCCTGAGCTTATTTATCCGGCCATCCAGGGGTCTGTCTGGGGCTATCGTTACCGGGCACGGATAGGTGTGCGCCGTGTGCCCAAGAAGGGCGGTGTGCTGGTTGGGTTTCATGAGCGCAAGAGCAGCTATATTGCGGACATGAGTTCTTGCAAGATTCTGCCGCCAGCGGTCGGCCAGAATTTGCTTGCACTGCGCACTTTGATTGAAGGGATTTCGATTCCCGATCGAATTCCCCAGATCGAAATTGCCGCCGGCGATGGCCGAATCGTTTTGGTTTTACGCAATCTTCTTCCGCTGACGGAAGAAGATCGGGCGCATATTTTGGCGTTTGGCGAGCAGCATGGATTCTCGATGTGGCTGCAACCGGGTGGCCCCGATACCATTCATCCGTTGCGCGAGGATGATCCGGCCGAATTGCATTATTCCTTGCCTGAATTCGATCTCAAACTTGCGTTTCGGCCGACCGATTTCACCCAGGTCAATACCGGAATCAATCGGCTATTGATTCGACGCTCGATGCAATTGCTCGATCCACAGCCGGGCGAACGGGTGGCCGATTTGTTTTGTGGCCTCGGTAATTTCAGCTTGCCGATTGCGCGTCGCGGCGCACATGTGATTGGCGTGGAAGGCAGTTCGGCGCTGGTTGCGCGGGCGGGGCGGAATGCGGCGGAAAATGGATTGTTGGAGCGTGCGGAATTTCAGGTGGCCAATCTTTTCGAATGTACGCCGGAGAGTTTGGTTAAGCTGGGCCGACTCGATAAATTGCTGATTGACCCACCGCGCGAAGGCGCGATTGCCGTGGTCAAGGCGCTCGGCGAAAACGCTCCGAAACGGATTGTGTACGTTTCCTGTAATCCCGCCACGCTTGCGCGTGATGCGGCGGTTCTTGTGAATGAAAAAGGCTATCGTTTGCGTGGGGCAGGCGTTGCAAACATGTTCCCGCATACCTCGCATGTTGAGTCGATTGCGCTATTCGAACGAGTTTGAACGGGATGTATTTGTGAATGAGAAAAGAAAAAGGCAGCTTTAAGCTGCCTTTTTGTTATTTGATTATTTTCACTTCAATTGCGTCTGCCGCCGAGAATGCTCAGTATCTGGAGTAAACTCACGAAAACGTTGTAGATATCAAGATAAATCTTCAGCGTAGCGCTGATGTAATTCGTTTCTCCGCCTGTGATCACACGGTTTACATCGAACAGGATATACGCCGAAAAAATGCCCAGGCAGGCGGTTGCAATCACAAGCTGAAACACAGGCAGTTGCAGGAAAATATTCGCAACCATTGCCACCAGCGCGACGATCATGCCGACGAAGAGGAATTTACCCAGCCCCGACAAGTCGCGCTTGGTCACGGAGGCAACGCTCGCCATGGCAAGGAAGATGACTCCGGTTCCTCCTGCCGCGAGTGCAATCAAATTCGCGCCGTTCGAAAAACCGAGCACTACCTGCAGAATGCGTGAAAGCATCAAGCCCATGAAGAACGTGAACGCGAGCAGCAGTGCCACGCCGATACTGCTGTTCTTGTAACGCTCGATCCCGAAGAAAAACGCGAAGGCCACCCCCATGAAGACGAGGAAGCTCGTCATCGGGCTGCCGGCAAAGAAGCTGAACCCGATGCGTACCCCCAAAAGCGCGCCCGCTATCGTTGGCAGCATGGACAAGCCAAGCAGCATATAGGTGTTGCGCAGAACCTGATTACGTGTTCCGCTGAGTGTCGTCGTGTCGCGCGAATAGGTATTCAATTCCATCGAACAGGCTCCAGTAATGCTAAAACGTGTCTGTAAGACTACCTTGATTTGGGGAAGTTTCAAACTGTTCTTGTGCGAGACAGACTGCGGTCTATGTTACAATTTCCTACTCCACTAGGCCGCTTATGGTGGATCAGGAAGCGTGGCAGAGCGGTTGAATGCACCGGTCTTGAAAACCGGCAATGGGCGACCATTCGTGAGTTCGAATCTCACCGCTTCCGCCAGAAAAACCCTGGAAACCCGTATCGCTTAAGGCTTTGCGGGTTTTTTGTTTTCATCTTCCAACCCTTATACCCATCTGGCCTACATTGGCGCCGCTCGCAAACGACCAGAAGAGTTTGCCCGGCGTTGAACAGTTTCATCACCGCGACACGCGTGGGCAGGCTGATCCCGGGCTATGGAGGGGTCGCAAATACGACTGACCGTCGTCCGACGCCTCGCGTCAACTGCCGTTCCAGGGCCGTAAATGCTGTTACCAAAGCCAAGCTCCATGCAAAGCCGAATTGCAAAGCAAACTCGACTTGAGTACGCTGAAAAATCCAGCGTGTTGGGTTTCGCTATGCCCTACCCAATCTACGAATTACAAGCTAAGCGTCTGTGAGGAAAAAGCTATGCGATATATCGCCCTTCCACTTCTGTCCGCCTTCTCGCTCGCGGCTTGCGTGTCAGATGGTCCGGTCCAGGCCCAGCCTCAAGCAGCCATGGCCGCGCAGGCGGAGGGCCGTTCCGACGCGCTGGCGAATCGTTTCCAGAAACAGTTGCTGGATGCGCTGACAGCGGCAATAGACTCGAAGGGCGCTGCGGGAGCGGTCAATGTCTGCGCGACCGCCGCGCCCGAGCTTGCCGAACAGCTTTCGAAAGAGAGCGGTGCATCGGTCAGGCGCACGGCCTTGCTCACCCGCAATCCCGCCGCCCAGGCCGACGCGACGGAACGGCGCGTGATGGAAGGCTGGGCCGCTGCGCCGCTGGATGAGCAAGGCCGCCCCAAGCGGTGGTCGTCGCAAGAGCAAGGGGGCGGGTATCGCTATATGCGCGCCATCCCCACCATGCCGATGTGTCTCGCCTGTCATGGCGAGACGATCGCCCCGGATGTGTCGGCCGCGATCAAGGCGCGTTACCCACAGGATCAAGCCACGGGCTTTAAGCAGGGCCAGCTTCGCGGAGCTTTCTCGATCCGCTGGGATGAAGCGGCTTTGGCGCGGGCGATTGCCAAGCAGCCGCAATAGGCTACTCCCGCCGAGCCTGGAGGCTTGCAGCCCGAGGCCGAGTGTGGCCGTTGGGTGTTGTAGTAGATCGACATAGTAGAAATAAAGTGAGCGCCGACCCTTGTGGGGAAGGCGCTCGTTTTATTTCTACGGGTTGTCAAGACTGTACTGAATCGCTTTGACTATGAATGGCGAGGCTTGCGCTCGACTCGCGGTCAAAGCTCTGCTTCGGCCATCAATTCGGTGACGGTTAGCTTTAAGGCATGGGCGAGTTTTAACAAGGTAAGCAACGCAACGTTGTTGTCCCCGCGTTCAACTCTTCCGACATAACTTCTGTCGACTTGCGCGCATAGAGCCAGTTCCTCTTGCGATATTCCGCGCTCCAGTCTGAGTCGACGTAAAGCCTTTCCCAGCGCGAGCAGCGAAGGATGTTGGCGTTGACTGGATGGATTCGGCATCCAGTTATCGTCATATTCCGGTGCATAAGATACCACGGTACATGTACCCCAAAACATGCTATGGTTCGCCGATTTCCTGTCGGAAAGTGGTTTGCAGGAAGCTCCTGGAACTTGGTAAGGCTCATTGGATGGATTGTTAAAAGGGAGGAATTATGGAAAAGAAGAAAGACGCTTTTTGGGGTAAGAAGTTATTCGCTATTGCGACATTGGCCGGCTTGGCCGCTTGCGCCACGCCCGTCCCCGTAAATAAAGAAGTCGGAGCGCTGAATTTTGATTACGTGGCATTGGGCAAGAGCAAGCCGACGGGAAAATCGATTGCCATCGTGTCTCCTCAATTTGTCGCGGCGGAGGTAGGCGCTGTCCAAGCTCGGCCTGCTTTGAGGCTTTCGCCATATCAGCAATTAATGGTGGGGCAGACCTCCTATTTTTACGCGCAAACAGTATTCCAATCCAGCTATCAACAGCGCTTGAACGATGCAATGGCGAACTCAATTCAGGAGATTATTTCGAGAAAGGGATTTACGACAAAGGGGCCTTATACAACGTTTGACGATATTCCGTTCGGTGACAAAAAGACGATCTACCTGACGGCAGTTCCAACGTTGAAAGTGTATTTTGACCAAAAGCCGGCGCAATCTTCTTGCAAAGGTATCGTCTGTACCGAGCAGGGAGAATTTACGGTAACCGGGGAATTGGTCTACAAAATGATTGAACCGCTGACCGGGCAGGCGCTGATGACGAAACGCATTAATCTCAGCGATTTTGCGATTTCAAAGAATTACATCAAAGATACTCAGGTTAGACCTGATTCGAGCTTGTTGGAGAAGATGATCGACAAAGCCACTGCGCCGGATCAACTGAGAGATAACACCGATCGGGTTATGACGGAAGCGTTGAACGAATTCTTTAAAAAAGCAATGGCAAAGATAGATGCTTTTGTATCAACGGAAGAGTTGATGTCTTTTAATGGCGATGTCGAAAATCTAAAGGGTTTGAAGCGCTTCTAATAAAGCCCGCGAATTCAAGCGCGAGTTATTCGCGCTTTCTAAAAATCTGAAACCCACTGAAAGACATTTTATGAATAAGCTTCCCATTTTTGCCTTGGCGGCATCCCTGCTGATTACCGGTTGTGCCTCCGTCAACATGGCTCCGCAAGAGGCGTCGGACAAGGCCAAACGGTTCGATCCTCCCAGCGAGGGTAATGCGGGCGTCTACATTTACCGAAACAGTTTTGTCGGAAAGGCGCTTAAGAAAGATCTATGGGTAGACGGAAAGTGTATTGGCGAAAGTGCGCCAAATGTCTTCTTCCACACGGAAGTCAAGGGCGGAGAGACGCACAAGATCGATACCGCGTCGGAGTTTTCTCCCAATTCGCTGGAATTGATGTTTGAGACGGGGAAGAATTATTTCATTCGGCAATTCATAAAAATCGGCGTATTCGTCGGCGGAGCCGATCTGGAACAGGTTTCGGAAGAGAAAGGCAAAGCGGATATTGCGGAGCTGAATATGGCTCAACCAGGGAAGTGCAGCGGCGACAACAAGTAAATCCACCCTCCCGCGTCTCATCACGCGGACAATAACCGGCCACCGGCGGGAAAGCGGTGAGACAGCAGTTCCTCATCGCTCAACGCCGGCCCCTGCCAGACCTCGACGGTACGAGCGCCGGCACCGAGCCCGAGTTCCTGCAAGGCACGGATTTCAATTTGGGTAAATCCGCCTTCCGGGTCACCCTGCGGATGAATGACGAAGCGTGGCGCCAGCACAAAGAGCCGCTCGTGATGGACGCGGCGAACAGCTTCCTTGAGCAGTTGCTCGGCCACGGTGAAGTCCGACAGCAGTGAGAGCGGGTGAGCGAAGGGATTGACGACCATGACGTTCGGCCCGGCCATGTGGGCCTGCGCGCCGATGCCGACGATTTTCGCCTTGGCGTTGGGTGGGCGGACAATGGCCACCTTCGGTACTTCGTCAAACGCCCGCCCGGATCGCGGGTCGCGCACCATCAGGCGCTGCGGCGATAACTGGACGTACAGAACCTGATTGAAGAATGATCCGAGCCAGCTCATGTTCGCGTCTCTGTGGTTTTGTCTGAGTTCGTAGTTGAGGGGTGTGCAACGACCCCCAACATTTGGGCTTGCCTTCTCAACGCTTGGCAGCCGCCACATAGACCGCGTTGCGCTCCCGTTTACCGACGGCAACTACCACGACAACGACTTCCGCATCGCGCACTTCATACACCAGCCGATAGCCGCTGGTTTTCAGCTTGATTTTGTAGCGGTCAGCGTGGCCGGATAGCTTGGCGGCCGGCATGCGCGGTTCTTGCAGGCGTTCTTCGAGCTTCTTCTTGAATTGTTCCCGTAGTGGACCGTCGAGCTTGCGCCATTCTTTCAATGCCTCATCTTTGAACTTCAGCCTATAGCTCATCCAGCGTGACCTCGATTTCATTCTGGTCTTGGCGGGCGTCGGCAATGGCATTCAGTTCCAGGTCTTCCAGACGGTTCATTAAGGCTTCGTAAGTCTTGGCCGGGATACAGTAGAACGCGGGCTCGTTGCGGTTGAGAATGGCGACAGGGAAACCCTCTCCAGCCGCCACGGTGCCCATGGGATTGCGCTTGAGTTCGGAAACGCTGGCTGTGGTTTCAGCCAACAGGATGTGAGCCATGGCAAGACTCCTTTGATGATTGCTTTAAGCGCCAATAATAGTGTCATTAAAGGTGCTTTTCAATGGGCTTTTACATGGTTGCTTAACTGCAAAGCATGTTTTCCCTTTACTGGCGCTGCGTCCTGCTGTTGCCGGGTCAATGCCTTGTTCGAAGGGGCGATCCGGGAAGCGGAATCAAGCCATCTGGCTCAGCGCCTTACGGAAACGCATCAGTGAAAGCGCGAACAGTACGCTGCCGATCACCGCGAGCCACAGGAAAGGCTGCCAGACGACCGCGAATCCCGCGCCGCGATAGAGGATGGCTTGACTGAGTTCGACGAAGTGCGTGGTGGGCGCGGCGAGCATGATGTTCTGCGCGAACTGCGGCATCGACTCGCGCGGCGTGTTGCCGCCCGAGAGCATCTGCAGCGGCAGCATCACGAGCACAAGCAGCATGCCGAACTGCGGCATGCTGCGCGCCAGCGTGGCCATGAAGATGCCCATCGAGGTGGTGGCGAACAAGTGCAGCGCCGCGCCGGCGAGAAACAGCGGGACCGATCCATCGATGGGCACGTGCAGCGCGCCGCGCACGACGAAGGTGAGTGAAAACGCCGCCGCCACGAGCACGACGAGCCCCATCGACCAGACCTTGGCGAGCATGATTTCGGTGGGCGTGACGGGCATGACGAGCAGGTGTTCGATGGTGCCGTGCTCGCGCTCGCGGATCAGCGCCGCGCCGGTGAGGATGATGGAGAGCATCGTGACGTTGTTGATGATTTCCATGAGTGAGCCGAACCACGCCTGGGTGAGGTTGGGGTTGAAGCGCATGCGCACCGCCAAGTCGACGGGCGGCTCCACTGATGCGCGATAGCGGTTGGCGAAGGTGCTCACTTCGTCGCCGATCATCTGCTGGATATAGCCGCTGCCGGTGAACGCCTGGGCCATGCGTGTGGCGTCGACGTTGAGCTGCACCTCGGCCGCGCGGCCCGCGAGCACGTCGCGTTGCAGGCTTGGTGGGATGTTGAGTGCGAAGGTATAGCGGCCCGCGTCCATGCCCGCGTCGGCTTCGGCGGGGGTGACGTGCTTGGGCGTGAGGAAGTGCGGCGGGAAGAACGCGTCGATGATGCGCTGCGAGAGCGGCGAGACGTCGTTGTCGATCACGGCGATCGGCGCTTTGTGCAGCGTTTCGGGTACCGCAGTGGCCGAGGAATAGATCGCCGCCGTAAACGAAAAGACGATGAAGATGGTCAACATCGGGTCGCGCGCTAGGCTCCAGAGTTCCTTGACGCCGAGGCGGTAGATGTTGGCGAGATGGCGGCCCATGTCAGGTCTCCTGCTTTTTGAGCAGCATGGCGGTGACGCCGATCACGACCGGGAACGCGAGCGCGAGCGGCCAGAAGGACGCGTAGAGGTCGGAGAAATTCAGCCCCTTATTGAATACGCCGCGCGTGATTGTGAGCATGTGGCTGGCCGGATAGATCTGGCCGATCACGCGCCCCGCGCCTTCCAGCGAGGAAACCGGCGTGAGCATGCCGGCGAACTGGATGGTGGGGATCATCGTGCCGATCATGGTGAAGAAGAGCGCGGCGATCTGGCTCTTCGTGAACGTTGAGACGAAGAGGCCGAAGGCCGTCGCGCACAGGCAGTAGAGCACCGCCGCGCCGAACAGCGCCGGGAAGCTGCCCTTGAGCGGCACGCCGAACAGCGTGACGGCGAGCAGCGTCATCAGCAGGAAGTTGAGCAGCGCGAGCAGCACATAGGGCGCTTGCTTGCCGAGCAGGAATTCGAGGCGCGTTACGGGCGTGACATAGAGGTTGATGATCGAGCCGAGTTCTTTTTCGCGCACCACGGCGAGCGCGGTGAGCATGGCGGGCATCATCATCAGCAGCATCGGGATTACAGCGGGGACCATGGCGGGCAGGCTGCGCACGTCGGGGTTGTAGCGGAAGCGTGTTTCGACCGAAACGGGCGCATGCGCGCCCGCGCCGAACTGCTTTTGCGCCTGTTCGAGCAACCAGCCCTGGTGCAGGCCGAGTACGTAGCCGCGCACCGTTTCCGCGCGCTGCGGCATCGAGCCGTCGATCCATGCGCCGATCTGCACCGGCGCGCCGCGCGAGACGTCGCGCGCGAAGCCTGGCGGAATTTCGAGCGCGAGCGAGATTTCGCCGCTGCGCATGCGGCGGTCCATCTGGGCGTAGTCGGTGATCGGGGGCTGCTCGATGAAGTAGCGTGAGCCTCCAATATTCAGTTCGTAGTTCTGCGATAGCGTGGTGCGGTCGAGGTCGAGCACGGCGAAGCGCAGATCTTCCACGTCCATGCTGATGCCGAAGCCCATCACGAATAGCAGCAACAGCGAACCGACAAGCGCGAGCGTCGCGCGCACCGGGTCGCGGCGCAATTCGAGCGTTTCGCGCCACATGTAGCTGAAGGCGCGCTGGAGGCTGAAGCCGCGATTCTGCGCGGGGTGTGCGTTGGCGTTGGTCCCCGCGTGGGCAGGCTCGCCGAGCGCGGCGAGTTCGCCGGTCGTGCTTTCGTGCGTGCCCGCGCCGGCATCGACGAGGTAGGCGATGAAGGCTTCTTCGAGCGTCGCTGCGCCGCGCCCCTGCGTGATCGCGTCGGGCGTATCGCTGACCAGCACGCGGCCGGCGTGCATCAGCGACATGCGGTCGCAGCGCTGCGCTTCGTTCATGAAGTGCGTCGAGATGAAGATCGTCACGCGGTCCTCGCGCGCGAGCGCGATCAGCAGCCGCCAGAAGTTGTCGCGCGCGATCGGGTCGACGCCGGAGGTCGGCTCATCGAGGATCAGCAGCTCCGGTTTGTGCACCATCGCGACCGCGAGCGAGAGCCGTTGGCGTACGCCGAGCGGCAGCTTTTCGGGCAGCGTGTCGAACACGCTGGCGAGGTCGAAGCGTTCGACCATCTCGTTCACGCGTGAGGGGATATCCGCTTCGGGCACATGAAAAAGCCGCGCGTGCAGTACGAGGTTCTGGCGTACGGTCAGTTCGCCGTAGAGCGAGAACGCCTGCGACATGTAGCCGACGCGCCGCCGCGTGTCGAGGTCGTGCGGATCGACTTCGTGGCCGAAGAGCCAAGCCTTGCCGTCCGACGCGGGCAGCAGGCCGGTGAGCATTTTCATCGTCGTGGACTTGCCACAGCCGTTTGAGCCGAGAAAGCCGAAAATCTCGCCGCGCTGGATGCGGAAGCTGACATGATCGACGGCGATGAAATCGCCGAAGCGCATCGTGAGGTCTTTCGCCTCGATGGCGATTTCGGCGTTCTCGTCGGCGTGCAGCGGCGTGATCTCGACGGGCATGTGGCCGCGCTTTTTCGCCTCGGGCAGCAGTGCGATGAACGCCTCTTCGAGCGAGGCCGTGTGCGTTCGTTCGAGCAGTTCGTCGGGCGCGCCAGTGGCGAGGATTGCGCCGTCGTCCATCGCGATCAGCCAGTCGAAGCGTTGCGCCTCGTCCATGTAGGCGGTCGCCACGATCACGCTCATCGCCGGCCGTTCCTTGCGGATGCCGTTGATGAGGTCCCAGAACTGCGCGCACGCGAGCGGATCGACGCCCGTCGTGGGTTCGTCGAGGATCAGCAGGTCGGGGTCGTGTATCAGCGCGCAGCACAGGCCGAGCTTTTGCTTCATGCCGCCCGAGAGCTTGCCCGCGGGCCGCGCGAGGAACGGGTCGAGACCCGTGGCGCGCGTGAGCGCGTCGATGCGGCGGCGGCGCTCGGCGGCGTCGTGGCCGAAGAGGTGGCCGAAAAATTGCAGATTCTCTTCGACCGAGAGCGTGGGATAGAGATTCTTGCCAAGCCCCTGCGGCATGTAGGCGATGCGCGGGCATACCGCGTCGCGGTGTTTCTTGCTCGCCATATCGCCGCCGAGCGCCCATACCTTGCCTTGCTGCACCGCGCGCGAACCGGCCACGAGCGCGAGCAGGCTCGATTTACCAACGCCGTCCGGGCCGATCAGCCCGACCATCAGGCCGGCGGGTACATCTTGCGTCACGTCCTTGAGCGCCACGGTCTTGCCGTAGCGCAGCGTGACGTGCTCGATGCGGACCGCGGGCTCGTTCATCGCGGCATGTTGACCTGAAGATTCGCCGGCCATTGCTCATTCGCATCGAGCTTGATCCACGCCACGCCGGGCAGGCCGGTTTTCACATATTTGAGGTGTTCCTGGAGCAGTTGCGGGTCGATCTGCGCCCGCACGCGGAACATGAGCTTTTCGCGCTCGCTCTCGGTTTCCACGGTCTTCGGCGTGAATTGCGCGGTCGAAGCAACAAACGTGACCTTGGCCGGAATCACCCATTGCGGCGCGGCGTCGAGCACGAGGTGCACATCCTGCCCGAGCGCCACGCGCCCAGCGGCCTGCGTGGGCAGGAAGAAGGTCATGTAGACATCCGCGAGGTCGACCATGTTGAGCACCCGGCCGCCCGCGCCGAGCACTTCGCCGGGCTGCGCCACGCGGAACTGCACGCGGCCCGCGCGCGGGGCCTTGAGGTCGCTGTCGGCGATGTCCGCCTGGATGCGGTCGATCGTGGCCTGGGCGGCGGCGATCGCCGACTTCGCCCCGGTCTGCTGCGCGCGCGCGGCGGTGACGGCGGCTGCGGCGGCGGTGACTTGCGCCTTCGCGGCGGCGACGGCGGCTTGCGCGCTGTTCATGCGCGCGCGGTCGTCGTCGAGTTCCTGCATCGACGAAGCGCCTTCCTGCGCCAGCGTTTCCGAGCGCGCGAGGCGGCGGCGCGCGGCGTCGAGTTCGCTCTCGCGCTGGGTGACGACCGCCTCGGCGGCGCGCTGGTCGCTCTCGCGCAGCGCGATCTGCGCCTGCGCGCTCGCTTCGCCGTTGATGGCCTGCTGGTGCTGCGCCTGCGCTTCGCGGCGCTGCGCTTCCAGCGTGTCGGCCTGCATGTGGGCGAGCGTCTGGCCCGCGGAGACGAAATCGCCTTCCCGCACGAGCACGTCCAGCACGCGGCCGGGGAGCTTGGTGGCGATGTCGATTTCGGTGGCCTCGATGCGGCCGTTGCCGCTCACGAAACCGGCACCCGGACCGCGCTCCGCGATCTGGCGCCAGCCGAAATAGCCACCCGCCGCGACGGCGATTACGACGAGGGCGGGAATGAATTTGCGGGCAGGGGTCGGCATGACGAGAAACCTCGGTCAGGGATTGTTTTTAGCAGAGGCGGGGGCGACGTCGCGTGTTTCGAAACCGCCGCCGCCGAGCGCCGCATAGAGCGAAACGCGGCTCGACAGCAGGGCGCGCCGTGTCTGCACGAGCTGCTGCTGCGCGGCGAGCAGATCGCGTTGCGCGTCGAGCACTTCGAGGAACGGCGAAGCGCCGTGGTCGTAGCGCAGTTGCGCGAGGCGCGCGCGCTCGGCCTGAGCCTCGACGGTCGCGCGCAACACATCCACCTGTTCGGTGAGCCATTGGCGCGCGGCGAGTGCATCGGCGACGTCGCGGAACGCTGATTGGATCGACTGCTCGTAGGCAGTCACAGCTTGGTCGCGCTGCGCCTTCGCGAGGTCGAGATTCGCCTCGCGGCGGCCCATGTCGAAAATCGGCAGCGACACGCTCGGCGCGAAATTCCAGGCGCGGCTTGGGCCGGTGAAGAGATTGCTCAACTGGGCGCTCGCCGTGCCTGCCGAGCCGGTGAGCGTGACGCTCGGGAAAAATTCGGCGCGCGCCGCGCCGATGTTGGCGTTGGCCGCGCGCAACTGATGTTCGGCGGCGAGGATGTCGGGCCGGTTGATGAGCAGATCGGAGGGCAGCCCCGCGGGCAGGTCGCTCATCACCACGGCGCTGTCGTCGAGCCGGATGTCCTCGCGCGGCGGATCGACGGGCTTGCCGACCAGCAGTTGCAGCGCATTCAGGAGCATGGCGCGCTCTTGCTGAAGCTGCGCGCCGAGTACGACGGCCTGACGCCACAGCGTTTCAACCTGCGTGAGATCGAACTTCGAGATCGCGCCTACTTCGTAGCGGCGCTTGAAGATGCGGTACGACTTCTCATGGCTTTCGATCGTTTCCTGCGCGAGCAGGATGCGTTCGTCGAGCTCACGCAGGCTCAGATAACCGTTGGCTACCTGCGCGACGAGTGCAAGCGTGGCGGCTTGGCGCGCGGCGTCGGTGGCGAGATAGTTTTGCAGCGCCGCTTCCTTGAGGTTTGCGACGCGGCCCCAGAAGTCGAGTTCCCACGTCGCGAGACCGACGCCGACCTGATACTGATTCGCCGTCACCGGGTAGCCGACGCCGGAGAGATCGGCGGGGACGCGCGAGCGGGCGAGATCGGCCGATGCGCCGAGGGTCGGGAATTGGTCCGCGCGACGGATGCCGTACAGCGCGCGCGCCTCTTCCACGTGCTGAAGCGCAAGCCGCAGATCGCGGTTGTTGGCGAGCGCGTCGGCGATCAGGCTTTGCAGTGTGGGGTCAGTGAAGTAGTTCTTCCAGCCGATCTCGGCGGTGTTTCCGACGTTTTGCGTCGTCGATGTGTTGTCCGGGTACGTTTGCGGCACCGGCAGCGGCGGTTGCTCGTAAGGTGGGGCGAGCGAAACGCAGCCGGCCAGCCCTGCGACGAGCGTCGCCAGCGGCAATTGCCGGGCGGCAAGGGCAGCGAACGCCAAACATTTCGGGCGGCGGTTCATCACTGTTTTCTCCTCTTGCGCTGTCATCGTGGAGGTTGGTTTTTAAGTTGATCCTGGCACCGCAGCGGTATTGTTGAGTCGCCGAGAGTAGTTTGCCTCAGCTTCAGCGGGCGGGATATAGCGGAGTGGTTCACAACGCTGTGAGTTCAGGTGGTGGTCTTGAGGTTCGCTACGCTCAGCCTGATCTTGTATTAATTAACGTTTCATCTTGCGCCGCATCTCAAGCCGGAGCGGCTGAATGCCGTCTCCTTTGTGGGTATCCAAGCTCGACTGACGATATGCATACTCGACCGCAGGCGTCCGGCATTCCGGCTTATTGGACCCGCTTCCCGTCCTTTTTTCTTTATCCGTTGACGCTTGATCGAAGAGCAGTCCGGGAACGTTTCCGGGCATGGTTCGCATGAACAGCACGCGGCCCGCATCGCGGAGTTTCTGCGTGAAGGCCGGCATGAGGCGGCATTGAATCTGGCGCGCGATGCAGTGCGGGAGGTGCCGCATGACCACGGGGCGCATGTGCGCCTGCACCGAATGCTCGCCGCATTGCCGGGTCGGCGCGGGCATGCGCAGGATTGGTTGCCGCAACTGTTGCGGGCGGGCCGTAGTGCGCAGGCTGTCGAGGTGCTGGAGGCGGTTTCATGCCAAAGTAAGCCGACGACGTGCTGCTGCTCGCGCGAGCGGCTTTCGCGGCGCATCGTTTCGAGACGACGGCGCGTTTGCTACGCGGTTTCGATCAGCGTCATCCCGACCATCCGGATACGCCGGAGGTCTATTTACTCGGTGCGCGTTTGCTGATCGAGTTTCGCCGCGACGAGGCTCAGGCCGAACGCGTGCTGGCGGCATTGCAAAGCCGTTTTGCGCAGCACCCGGCAGCCGCCGAAGCGGAGAAACTGCGCCAGTTGATCGTGCGTTTGCGGGCGATTGGCTAGAGCAAATCGTGGCGGTCGGGAAAGCGCTTTATTAGGATTTCCCTGGTGCGCTCGGCCTCGGCCGGTCGGCCGACGCTGCGCCAGGCACGCGATAAGCGATAAAGCAGTCCCGGCGCGATTTTCCCTTCGGGGTCGCGCGAGACTAGGCGCATCACCAGCGATTCGGCGGTGTCGAATTCGCCGGCTTCGATCAGGCGCCGTGCAATCCGATCCCAGGCCCGCAGGGATAGGGTTGGCAGTTTGATCCCGGCGGCGTCGATTTCATGCATGGCTTGCACGATCAAGTCCGGCGGGAGCCAGCTGTCGCCCTTGCCCGATCGCCACAGCAGCCTTCTGGCGGCATGGCTGGTAAGACCCGCTTTGGGTGCGAGTGTCGCGACCCGCAGGTATTCAGCGAACGCTTGATCGTCGTTGGGTTCGGCTTCGATCAAGCGGCGGTAAATCGGCGCTGCGCGGTCGAAACGTGCGCTGGCTACGTGTTGGGCGGCCTGTTCGCGTAAATTGGCTGCGCGCGCTTCGGCATTGAGCCGTTCTACATTCTCGGCGGTATGCCAGCCGCGGTGCCAGCGGTAGAGCGCCGTCAACAGCGCGCCAGTCAAAAAACCGCCGAAATGGGCAAGATAGGCAACATTGCCGTTGCGATCGAAAACGTATTTTTGCAGTAGTTCATTGCCGAGCCAGACGGGCAGGATCATCAGCGCCGGCCAGCGGACGGTATTGAAAAAAATCAGGAACCAATAGAAAAAACGGATTCGGCGCATGCCGAAGAGCACGAGATAGGACGCCATGACCGCCGAAATCGCACCCGATGCACCGAGCATGTGGCTACCGTATCGGGCTGGGAGCAAAAGTTCCGGCACACAGGCTCCGAGGCCGCCGGCGACGAACAGGAAGAGAAATCCAAGCGCTCCGAGTGAGGCTTCGACCGTGTAACCGACGATGAACAGCACGACCATGTTGCCTGCGAGATGTTGGACGTTGGCGTGCAGAAACATGTGCGAGACCAACGTCGTCGGCGTGGGATTGCTCGGGTCGAGGCTGTACTGTTCGGTGAAGATCCGCTCGCGCAGTTTTTCGTAGCGCTCGCGGTGCGCGCGCCAGCCCTCGAAATCGGGCATCTCGGCGGTGATCACCTGCCCGGCGTGCAGGCGTTGCATAAAATCGTGATCCGACTCCATCGTCATGAGGACGCGTACTTCCATATCCTGCGCCATGGCTTCAGAGAGTTCGTAGGAGAGGGACTCTTTTCCACGTGCCCGCAAGTCGGTGAGATAGGCGGGCAGCTCTAGATCCGGCAGGACCGAATGCTTGTAATAAGTCAGCGCCTCAAGTTCGCGCGTTTGATCCGTGCCTTGGAAAACGGTGAAGACGATGCAGCAGAACAGGATCAGACCGAGTGTAATGAACGGGGGGCGGCTCCAGTTCGGCTGGGTGGGAAGCGGCAGGATCAGCATTGATCAATATAGAGATGAAGCGGCTTGCGCAGTATGCCGCAAGCTGGCCGTACTCCGAAGCGGGACGGCATGAATGCTGTGACTATGTTGGGGCGCAATTCAATTTTTTGACCACGAGTCGAGTGCAAGCCCCGCCATTGATGGCGGGGTCAGCGAGACAAGCGTTACTGGCGCCAAAGGCGTCCCTGATTTGCTCAGCGTACGTGCTGACTATCTCATTACGTTAGGGTTTGCTACTTTGCGTCTTCCAGGTATGCGTGCGAATAAATCGAAAATACGTTAATTGCCGGAACAGGGCGGAGCAGGAAGTGAGGGCGAGGTAAAATTCCGCTCATGACTTCCGCTGCAAACCCCCGCTTCATTCACCTGCGCGTGCATACCGAATTCTCGATCGAGGACGGCATCGCGCGTGTCGATGACACGATCAAGCTCGCCGCGGCCGACGGCATGCCCGCGCTCGGCATTTCCGACCTCGCCAATCTTTTCGGCATGGTCAAGCATTACAAGGGCTGTCGTGACGCCGGCTTGAAGCCGATCGTCGGCGTCGACGCCTGGATCACGAATGAGGCCGAGCGCGAGAAGCCGCACCGCGTGTTGCTGATCTGCAAGCATCGCGCTGGCTACGGCCAGCTTTGCGAACTGCTGACGCGCGCTTTTCTCGAAAACAAGCATCGCGGCCATGCCGAGATCCGCAAGGATTGGCTGAATGCCGAATCGGCCTCGGGCCTCATCTGCCTTTCCGGTGCGATGCATGGCGACATCGGCGCGGCGCTCGCGGCTGGAAATATGGATTCCGCGCGGCGGCTTGCGAACGATTGGGTGCAGCGCTTTCCGAATAGTTTCTACATCGAGTTGCAGCGCGCGGGCCATGCGGGCGCCGAGCGCTATATCCGCGATGCGCTCGCGCTCGTCGGCGAACTCGATCTGCCCGTCGTCGCCACGCATCCGGTGCAGTTCGCCGGGCGCGAAGATTTTCGCGCGCATGAGGCGCGCGTATGTATCGCGCAGGGCTATGTGCTCGCCGATACGCGGCGGCCGAAACCTTTCACCGAGGAGCAGTATTTCAAGACGCAGGCCGAAATGGCCGCGCTTTTTCACGATATTCCGGAAGCGCTCGAAAACTCGGTCGAGATCGCGCGCCGTTGCTCGCTGAGCGTCACGCTCGGCAAGAACTTCCTGCCCTTGTTCCCGACGCCCGAGGGCATGGGCCTCGACGATTTTCTCGTCCAGGAAGCCAAGCGAGGTCTTGAGGAACGGCTGGAGCAGCTTTACCCGAACAGCGAGGAGCGCGAACGCGAGCGCCCGCGTTACTACGAACGTTTGCAGTTCGAGACCGACACGATCATCCAGATGGGTTTCCCCGGTTACTTCCTTATCGTGGCGGACTTCATCCAATGGGCCAAGCACAACGGCGTGCCGGTTGGCCCCGGACGCGGCTCGGGCGCGGGTTCGCTGGTCGCGTATTCGCTCAAGATCACCGACCTTGACCCGACCGCCTACGCGCTGCTGTTCGAGCGTTTCCTGAATCCCGAACGCGTGTCGATGCCCGACTTCGATATCGATTTCTGCCAGGACAACCGCTACCGCGTCATCGAATACGTGCGCGAGCGCTACGGCCGCGATGCCGTGAGCCAGATCGCCACCTTCGGCACGATGGCCTCGAAGGCGGTCGTGCGCGATGTCGGGCGCGTGCTCGATCTGCCTTATGGCCTGTGCGACCGGCTCTCCAAGCTGATTCCGGTCGTGCAGAACAAGCCGCTCGGTTTGGAGGAGGCGAAGGAGCAGGAGCCCGCGATCGGCGAGATGATGGCGGACGCCAACGACGGCGAATCGATCGGCGAGCTGTGGGAGCTTGCCTTGCCGCTCGAAGGCATGACGCGCGGCGTCGGCATGCACGCGGGCGGCGTGCTGATCGCGCCGGGCAAGCTGACGGATTTCTGCCCGCTCTACATCGCCGATGGCGAGGACGCGGTCCCGGTTTCGCAGTTCGACAAAGATGACGTCGAAGCCGTCGGCCTCGTGAAATTCGACTTCCTCGGCTTGCGCAACCTCACAATCATCCAGCTCGCGCTCGAATACGTCGAACGCCTGACGGGCGAAAAAATCGATTTGATGGCGCTCGGCTTCACCGACCCCGCGGCCTATCAGATCCTGAAAGACGCCAACACCACCGCGATCTTCCAGGTGGAATCGGACGGCATGAAAAAGCTTCTCAAGAAGCTCGGCCCCGACCGCTTCGAAGACATCATCGCCGTGCTCGCGCTCTACCGTCCCGGCCCGCTCGGTTCGGGCATGGTCGACGATTTCATTCTGCGCAAAAAAGGCCAGCAGGCGATCGATTATTTCCACCCAGACCTGGAGCCATGCCTGTCGCCGACTTACGGCGTCATCGTGTATCAGGAACAGGTGATGCAGATCTCGCAGATCATCGGCGGCTACACGCTTGGCGGGGCCGATATGCTGCGCCGCGCGATGGGCAAGAAGAAGCCGGAAGAGATGGCCAAGCACCGCGAGACGATCGCGGCGGGCGCGCAGCAGAAAGGCTACGACCCGGCGCTGGCCGAACACCTCTTCGATCTGATGACGAAGTTCGCCGAGTACGGCTTCAACAAGTCGCACACCGCCGCATATGCCGTCGTCACCTATCACACCGCCTGGCTCAAGGCGCACCACTGCGCGGCCTTCATGGCGGCGACGATGTCGTCCGACATGGACAACACCGACACCGTCAAGATCTTCTTCGAGGACACGCTCGCCAACGGCGTGCAGGTGCTGCCGCCCGACGTCAACGCGTCGTACTACCGCTTCGAGCCGACCGATGCAAAAACGATCCGCTATGGCCTCGGCGCGGTCAAAGGCTGCGGCGCTCCCGCGGTTGAAGCGATTCTCGCCGCGCGCCGCGAAGGCGGGCTGTTCAAGGATCTGTTCGATTTCTGTACGCGCGTCGATCGCCGCTCGGTCAACCGGCGCGTCGTCGAAGCGCTGGTCCGCGCCGGCGCTTTCGATACGCTCGACGCGCAGCGCGCGCGCTTGATCGCAAGCGTCGGCCTCGCGATGGACTGGGCCGAGCAGAAGGCGGCGAATGCCGCGCAGGTCGGGCTGTTCGATGCACCCGACATGCAGGCCGAGCATGCGCCGTCGTTCGTGGAAGCGAAGCCGTGGACCGAGCGCCAGCGGCTGACCGAGGAAAAGCTCGCAATCGGTTTCTTCCTCTCGGGCCATCCCTACAACGCCTTCAAGTCTGAGGTGGCGCGTTTCATCCGCACGCCGCTGGCGCGTCTCGAACCGCGCAAGGAGCCGCAGGTGATCGCTGGCGTGGTGGCGGGGCAGCGCGTCAAGATCGGACAACGCGGCAAGATGTGCTTCGTGCAACTCGACGATGGAACGGCGCAGCTCGAAGTTTCGGTGTTCGCCGAAACCCTGGATCTGAATAAGAACAAGATCGTCACCGACGAAGTGCTGATCGTCGAAGCCAAGATCAGTCACGACGATTTCACCGGAGGGCTGCGCATCATTGCCGACCGCCTGATGACGCTTGGCGAAGCGCGCGCGCGCTATGCGCGTTCGCTGGTGCTGCGCATGAACGGCGAAGTCGCCGCCGCGGGCGGCGCAAGCGCCGCGGTAAGCCGCTTGCAGGATCTGCTTGCCGCGTATCGCGGCAATGCGGAGTCGGACAGCACATGCCCCGTGCGTTTGTCGTATCGCAATGCGCGGGCGGAGGGCGATTTGCCTTTTGGCGGCAAATGGCGTGTGCGGCTCGAAGAGCCTTTGCTCGAACAACTGCGCGAATGGCTCAGCCCGGACAGCGTTGAAGTTTTATATCAATAACCACTCGGTACGGACTCTGAACAGGTTCTGCGTTTTATGTTCAATATCGTTCTCGTCGAACCGGAGATTCCCGGCAATACCGGCAACATCATTCGCCTGGCCGCCAATGCGGGATGCCATCTGCATCTCGTCGAACCGCTTGGGTTCAATTTGGAAGAAAAACAACTGCGCCGGGCAGGGCTCGATTATCACGACCTCGCGCGCATGACGCTGTATCCGGATTGGGCGGCTTGCAGCGCCGCGCTTGCCGGTGGGCGGTTCTTTGCGCTGACGACACGCGGCACGCTGCGCTACGACACCGTCGCTTACCAGCCGGGCGACGTTTTAGTTTTTGGCGCGGAAACGCGCGGCCTTGCGCCGGAGTTGCGCGATTCGTTCGCGCCGGAACAGAAACTGCGCGTTCCAATGCAGCCTTCGAACCGCAGCCTGAATTTATCGAATACGGTTGCGCTGGTGGTGTTCGAAGCGTGGCGGCAGCAGGGGTTCGCCGGCGGCGAATAGGGTTTTAACCCTCGATTTTCGGATCGCGCGTCATCAGTTGTTCGACCGCGGCGCGCGGGGCTAGGCCCTCATGTAAGACGGCGTCGACCGCATGCGTAATCGGCATTTCGATACCGAGTTCGCGCGCGCGCCGCGCGACCTCGCGCGCGGTGGGCACGCCTTCCGCGACATGACCGAGCGATTCGAGGATCTCGGCAAGCTGTCGGCCTTGCGCGAGCGCCAGGCCGACGTTGCGATTGCGTGACAGATCGCCGGTGCAAGTCAGGATCAAATCGCCGACGCCCGCAAGACCCATGAAGGTTTCGCGCCGTCCGCCGAGCGCCAGTCCGAAGCGCGTGATTTCGGCCAGACCGCGTGTGATGAGCGCCGCGCGCGCATTGAAGCCGAAGTGCAAACCGTCGCAAATGCCGGTGGCGATCGCGAGGACGTTTTTGACCGCGCCGCAGACTTCGGCGCCGATCAGATCGTCGGTCGCATACAGACGCAGACGCGAATGGTGCAACTCGCTAACCCAGTGTTTCGCGAAGTCGAGCGAGCGACCGGAAAGGGTAATCGCGCCCGGCAGGCCGGCGGCGATTTCCTGCGCGAAGCTCGGGCCGGTCAGGACGCCGTAGTCCGCCGTAGGGGCGAGTTCTTCGCGGGCAATATCGTTCGGCAGGCGGCCGCTTTCGGCTTCGAGGCCCTTGCAAGCCCACAGGACGGGAAGCTGCGGTGCATGCTGCGCAATGGCGCGCAGGGTATCGCGCAGGCCGGCGACCGGCGTGGCGATCAGGGCGAGGCTTGCGCCGTCGAGGGCGGCGTCGAGTTCATCGGCGACCTGGACCGCATCCGGTAAGGGAATGCCGGGCAGCAGCGCCCGGTTTTCGCGCTCGCGGCGCAAGGCGATCTGCTGTTCGCGCTCCCGTCCCCAAAGGACGATCGGGTGCCGGCGTGCGAAGCTGATCGCCAGCGCGGTGCCCCAGGCGCCCGCTCCCAGGATTGCAACATGGCCCATCGGGTATCAGCCGCCCCAGACGTCGCTAGCGCGGATGTAGCCGGTGCTGCCGTCGCGATGCTTGACCTTGATCCAGCCCGTGTTCGGGTTGTCGAGCACGTTGAGGACGACATCTTTCACGGCAGAGAAGACCAGCGGGCTGGAGGCGTTCGCGGCCTGGCGCACTTCAGCCGTCGCGGCCGTGACGATGACGGTGCGCTGATCGGCGAGCGATGCGCGCTCGATCCAGGCGATCGTGCCGCTGGCGTCGCGTACCTTGACCCATTTGTCGAGCGAGATGACGACTTCGACGGGTGTGCCGCGCGCGATGATCCAAAGTTTTTTGCCCTTGGTCGAAGGCGCATCGTAGAGCACGGCGACTTCGCCAGCGGAACGGAAATCGAGCGCGCTCGCCATGCCGGGTAGCGCGATGGCGAGTGCCGTAAGCAGGAATCTGGAAAGATGCATGCCTGTATGCGCTCTGTTTATTGCAGCGAAGGCGCGTTGCCGGCCTGGTTTCCCTGCTGAGCTTGCTGGCGGGCCTGATAGAGCGCTTCGAAGTTGACCGGAGCCAGCATGATCGGTTGGAAGCCTGCGCGCATGATTGCGTCGGATACCGCTTCGCGTGCGTAGGGGAAGAGGATGTTGGCGCAGCCGATCATCATGACCGGCTCGATGTCGGCTTCGGCGAAATTGCGGATCTGGAATACGCCGGACTGTTTGACGTCCACGAGGAAGACGGTATGGTCTTTCGAGGTGGCATTGACGGTGACGGAAACGGTGACCATGTAGTAGCCGTCATTAACCTTGTCGCCGCTGGTGTTCAGTTCGACGTTGACCTGGGGGGCTTCGCGCTCCAGGAAAACGGCAGGCGCGTTGGGGACTTCGATCGAGAGGTCTTTGACGAAGAGTTTTTCGATCGAAAACATGGGTTGCTGAGCTTGTTCGGTCATTTGGTTCCAGCCTGCTTGTAGTGGTTAAAAGACACTGCGGACACCAGCCGCCGTGCCGAAGAATGATGAATCGCCTGTGTTACGCCGCGTCGACGGCAAGTAAAGGGTCGAGGCCGCCAGCTCTGTCCAGTGCATACAGATCGTCGCACCCGCCGATATGGCGGCCATTGATGAAAATCTGCGGGACGGTGCGCTGGCCGGTCAGTTCGATCATGCGGTCGCGCAGCGCGGGGTCGAGATCGACCCGGCATTTTTCAATCGCGCTCACCCCTTTGCGGGTCAATAGTTGTTCCGCCCTGATGCAGTAAGGGCAAACGGCGGAAGTGTACATTAAGATTTTGGCCATACCTTAGCCTTTGATGAGAGGGTGGCCATTTTTCTGCCAGCCTGCAATGCCGCCGCCGAGGTTTTGGACTTTTTCGAAGCCTGCTTTGACGAGCGTTGCAAGCGCCCGGCTTGAACGCATGCCGGACTGGCAGACCAGCACGATTGGCTTATTCTTGAACTTGGCAAGTTCGCCGATGCGTTTTTCGAGTTCGGCGAGCGGAATGTTGCGTGCATTGGGAATGTGGCCCGTGGCGAATTCGGCTGCCTCGCGCACGTCGACGACGATGGCGTTTTCGCGGTTGATCAACATGGTCGCTTCAACCGGGCTCAGCCCGCTGCCGCCCCGTCCGCGCAGCAGTTCGGCAAGCAGCATGCCTCCGCTGACGACGGCCAGCACGACGAGGAAGATATTCTGTTTAATAAACTCCATGACCCAACTCAGATTTTTAGTCTTAAAAACGCGGAAACGCCCCGCTACGATCCGATAAAATACCATCTTCTGAAGTTTGACGTCGGCCAGCCCTCGCTGCACGGCGACATGGAACGGCGCCCCCTGCCCGAATTACTGTAATAAAGGAGTGCTCATGTACAAAATCGTGTTGCTGCGTCACGGCGAATCGATCTGGAATCTCGAAAACCGCTTTACCGGCTGGACCGATGTGGACTTGACGCCCAAGGGAGTCGAAGAAGCCAAGGCGGCGGGCCGCCTGCTCAAGGAAAAAGGTTTTGCCTTCGATCTGGCGTTTACTTCGGTGCTCAAGCGTGCGAATAAAACGCTCAATACGGTGCTTGAAGAGTTGGATCAGCTATGGCTGCCGGTTGAGCATTCCTGGCGTTTGAACGAGCGTCATTACGGCGCGTTGCAGGGGCTCGATAAGTCGGAAACGGCGGCCAAGTTCGGCGACGATCAGGTCAAAATCTGGCGGCGTTCTTACGATGTGCCACCGCCTGTTCTGGCGGAAGGTGACCCGCGCCTGACGACCAATGATCCGCGCTATGCCGATCTGCCCGCCGCGCAATTCCCGCGCACCGAATGCTTGAAGGATACGGTCGCGCGCTTCGTGCCTTATTGGCTCGATGCGATCGCGCCGCAAGTGAAGGCCGGCAAGCGGGTCGTGATCGCGGCGCATGGCAATAGCCTGCGCGCGCTGATCAAATATCTGGACAACATGAGCGAGGGTGAGATTCTTGAACTGAATATCCCGACCGCACAGCCGCTCGTGTATGAATTGGATGCTGATCTGAAGCCGCTCAAGCATTATTATCTGGATGATCCGGCGAAGATCGCAGCCGCGTTGAATGCTGTCGCCAATCAGGGGAAGGCGAAGTAAAACCGTTGAGACTCGGGTCTTTACGACATTGGGCGGGGAGCGCTGCGGCGCTCCTCGTCTTTTTCCTGGCCGGTGCGGCAGATGCCGCGCCGCGCACGGCTGCGCCTTCCGCCGCCGCGGCGCGCAATGATCTTGACGAATTGCATCGGAAAATCCGTGCATTGCAGGCGGAAATCGAAACCGGCGAAAGCTCCCGAGATGAAGCGGTGGATGATTTGGCCGAAGTCGAAACCGCGATTTCGACCGCGCGCCGCCGCGTGCGGGAGATCACGCGCGAGCGTCAAGGCGTCGAAACCGAGCTGCGCGAGCTTGAAGCACGCCGCGCCACGCTTGAAACAACATTGACGGCGCAGCGCAAAGCGCTCGGCGAAATGCTCTATCGCTACTATGTTTTCGGCCGCAAAGCCGGCGCGCGCCGTTTGATCGGCGGCGACGATCCGAATCAGCTTGCGCGCGATGCCTACTATCTTGCCCGGATTGCCGAAGCGCGCCATGCGGAAATCGAAAAGGCGCGCGCCACGCTTGCGGAGCATGAGCGGCTGGTCGGCGAGGTGCGGATGCGCAGCGAGAAAATCACCGCGCTCCAGCAGGAAAGCGCCGCGGCCTATGTCAAGCTTTTGTCCGAGCAGAAAAAGCGCAGCGCAGTGTTGGCGCGGATCAAAGACAGGCTGCGCAGCCAGCGCAAGGAAGTGGCCAGCCTGAAACAGAATGAAACCCGGCTTTCCCGTCTGGTGCAGGGGTTGGGAAAGTTGTCACGGTCCAAACCCGCAGCGCGGCCGCCACAGCCCGAAGTCTTGGCGCAGAGGTCTTCTGGGAGTGACGCAAGCGCTGAACGGGAGCCCGCCGTGGGGGTGGCGAATAAAGTTGCGCAAGAGAATTCCGTTGATTTGGTATTCAGTGCTTTACGCGGAAAATTGCATTGGCCGCTGCGCGGCGAACTTGTTGGCCGGTTTGGCACTCCAAGGGGCGATAGCGGTACGCAGTGGAAAGGCGTCATGATTCGCGCGGAGAGCGGCGAGGTGCATGCCGTGGCGCCTGGACAAGTCGTTTTCGCGGACTGGCTGCGGGGTTTTGGCAACTTGATCATCCTGGATCACGGCGATGGATTCATGACAATCTACGGTAACAACGAAAGCGTGTTTAAATCGCCGGGCGAAACGGTGCGCGGCGGTGAAGCGATTGCGAGCGTCGGCAATAGCGGGGGGCGCGAGGAATCGGGCTTATACTTTGAAATCCGTCACCACGGCCAGCCGCAAGACCCTGCAAAATGGATGGCGCGCTGAACCTGTTTGGATATCGGCTAATTACGATCGTTAGGACATCATGGGATTTGAATCAAAAACGCGTAGCAAACTGCAACAAGCAGGGCTCGTACTGGTTGGCGTGTGCGCGGGTGTCGCAATCAGCCTGAATTACTCCGCCAATGCGAATAAAGAAGCGACGGAACCCTTGCCCGTTGAAGAGCTGCGCACGTTTGCCGAGGTGTTCAGTGCGATCAAGCAAGGCTATGTCGAGCCGGTCGAGGACAAAAAGCTGATCACGAACGCGATTAGTGGCATGCTCTCCGGGCTCGACCCACATTCGACCTATCTCGATGCGGATGCTTTCAAAGATTTGCAGGTCGGCACGCAGGGCGAATTTGGCGGCCTGGGGATCGAAGTCGGCATGGAAGATGGCTTCGTCAAGGTCATTTCGCCGATCGAAGACACGCCGGCTTTCCGCGCGGGCGTGCGTCCGGGTGATCTGATTATCAAGCTCGACGACACCCCGGTGAAGGGGATGTCGCTCAACGATGCCGTCAAGAAAATGCGCGGCAAGCCCAAGACGCAAATCAAACTGACGATTGCGCGCAAGGGCGAGATGAAGCCGATCGAAGTGACGCTCACACGCGAAATTATCCAGGTGCAAAGCGTCAAGGCCCGCATGCTTGAGCCGGGCATCGGCTACATCCGTATCGCGCAGTTCCAGGAAAATACGGCGGCGACCTTGGCGAAAGAGCTTACACGCCTGGAAAAACAGGGCATGACAAGCATTATTCTCGATCTGCGCAACGACCCGGGTGGTTTGCTGCATGCAGCGGTTGGAGTCTCGGGCGCGTTCCTGCCGGGCAAGGCCCTGGTGGTGTCCACCGATGGGCGTACCGAGGATTCGCGGCACAAGTTCTACGCTTCGCCGGAAGATTATCTGCGCGGCGGCAAGGAAGATTATCTGAAGACGATTCCGGCGAGCGTCAAAACGATGCCAATCGTCGTGCTCGTCAATGGCGCAACCGCTTCGGCTTCGGAAATCGTGGCCGGTGCGCTGCAAGACCACAAACGGGCGGTTGTCGTCGGCACGCAAACCTTCGGCAAGGGTTCGGTCCAGACCGTTCTGCCTTTGACAAGCAATACCGCGATCAAGCTGACGACGGCGCGCTACTTCACGCCGAGCGGCCGTTCGATCCAAGCCAAGGGCATTTCGCCGGACATCGTGGTCGAGGATACGCCGAGCGGTTCCTTCACGCGGATTCACGAAGCCGATCTTGAAAACCATCTCGAAGGCGGCGCCCAATCCGCTCCCGCCGCAACCAAGCCGACATCGAAAGCGGATGAGCCGGCCAAGGCGAAGGATGTGAAGGCTCCCAAAGAGGGCGGCAAGGATAAAGAGAAAGCCGATGTCGAAACGCCGGCAGTATTCGAACTTGGCGGCAAGAACGATTATCAGTTGGCGCAAGCGCTTAATGTTCTGAAGGGAATGCAACTCGCCCAACAGGTACGTTGAGTTTCTGGCGCCGAAGGCGCCTCCGATTTGTGGCGAAGAAGCCCCAAGCTTCAGCTTGGGGCGATTCACGGAAAGGCGGCCCTTGATGCTAGAACGCGACAAAACCTACCAACTGGCGGGGCGCCACCATGAGCTGTCAGGGGCGTCGGAGGCGCTGTATAAACGGCGCGAATTGCATTTTCGGGGTTTGCCGCCCGACCAGACTCGGCTGATGCTGTCGCAGCTAAACGCCGCGTCCGGAATAGAGGCTCACATCGCGATGGGGGGACTGCAAGTGGGCTATTCGCTTGCCGATCATTCCTTCGAGGAAATCGAGACGCTGCTTGAGCATGCGGGTTTCCCGCTGGATAGAAGCCTGTATGGCCGATTCCGGCGGGCGCTGATTCGTCATGCCGAAGCGATTCAAAGGCGCAACGCGTCTTCGCCTGCACGCTTGATCAAAGAAACCCATGCGGTTTACGTCAAAGCCTGGGAGCGTCATCCCCACGGTGATCACGACGATACTCCGCCCGATCTGCGCGAAATCCATTAACGCGCTTTGTTTTAGTTTGGCGCGCAAAATGCGCGGCGCATTCACTCATGGACGACAACCAGCTCCTCCGTTATTCACGTCATATTCTCCTGCCTGAAATCGGCATCGAAGGCCAGCAGGCCATCCGCGCCGCGCGTGCGCTTGTCGTCGGCGCGGGAGGGCTCGGTTCGCCGGCAGCGATGTATCTTGCCTCCGCGGGTGTCGGCACCCTGGTTTTGGCGGATGGCGATATCGTTGATCTAACCAATCTGCAGCGCCAGATCCTGCATACGCACGAATCGATCGGCTCGGCCAAAGCGCTGTCGGGACGCAGAACCCTGCACGCGCTCAACCCCGAAATCGAAATCATCCCGCTCGAACAGCGTCTCGACGGCGAAGCGCTTGAGGCCGAAGTGCGCAAGGCGGATGTCGTGCTCGATTGCTGCGATAACTTCGCCACGCGCCATGCGGTCAATCGCGCCTGCATTGCAGCATGTAAGCCTCTGGTTTCCGGCGCCGCGATCCGCTTCGACGGGCAGATCAGCGTGTTCGATTTACGCCGCAAGGACGTGCCGTGCTACCACTGTCTTTTCCCCGAAGGCGGCGAACTGGAGGAATTGCGTTGCGCGGTGACGGGCGTTTTCGCGCCGCTGACGGGCATCGTCGGCGCAACGCAAGCGGCGGAAGCGCTCAAACTTTTGGCGGGCTGCGGCGAACCCTTGGTCGGGCGTTTATTGCTGCTCGATGCGCTGGCGATGCGCTGGCGCGAAGTGCGCTATGCACGCGATCCGGCTTGCCCTGTTTGCAGTCATCGGTTGGCGTAAATTCACGCCGCGCTGAAGTGCTGTTTCTTCAGCCATAACGCCACATTCACCAGCCCGATCAGCACCGGCACTTCCACCAGCGGACCGATGACGGCCACGAACGCCTCGCCGGAATTCAAACCGAATACGGCAATCGCCACGGCAATGGCAAGCTCGAAATTATTCGAAGCGGCGGTAAAGGACAGGGTTGCCGACTGTTCGTAATTCGCCCCGACCCGCCGGGAGAGGTAAAACGAGAGCAGGAACATCACCAGGAAGTAAATCAGCAGAGGGATGGCGACCTTCACCACATCCAGGGGAAGCTGCACGATGTATTCGCCCTTGAGGGAGAACATCACCAGAATGGTGAACAGCAAGGCCCGCAAGGTCCAGGGACTTACGCGAGGGATAAAGACCTGCTCATACCAGTCCAGCCCTTTGACCTTGAGGCCATAGAAACGCGAGGCGACGCCGGCGAGGAAGGGAATGCCGAGATAGATGAAAACGCTTTCGGCAATCCGCCCCATGCTGATGTTCACCACTGCCCCGGACAATCCGAGCCAGCCGGGCAGCAGGGTAATGAACACATAGGCGTAGACCGAGAAGAAAAGCACCTGAAACACGGCATTGAAGGCAACCAACCCGGCGCAATACTCCCTGTCGCCGCCGGCAAGATCATTCCAGACAATGACCATGGCGATGCAGCGGGCAAGGCCGATAAGGATAAGGCCGACCATGTAGCTGTTGTTGCCGGACAGAAACGCAATCGCCAGCAGAAACATGAGAGTCGGGCCGATGATCCAGTTCTGCACCAGGGAGAGGAGTAGCACCTTCCGATTGCGGAACACTTCGCCGAGCCGTTCGTATTTCACCTTTGCCAGAGGTGGATACATCATCAGGATCAGTCCGATGGCGATGGGAATGTTGGTTGTGTCGACCTGGAAAAAATTGATGACGTTCTTTAAACCCGGCGCGGCCCATCCAAGCCCCACGCCTATGAACATGGCGAGGAATATCCACAGGGTGAGGTAACGGTCGAGGAAGGAAAGCCGTTGCAGTGTCGATTGAGTCATGGATGTGCATTTCACTTCTTTAGGTTACGGTTTCCTGTCTTCGCAACGGGATGGCAAAAATTCCGGTGCAACTCCGCTTTCAGCCCGGAAGCTTAGGCACAGCTCTGGATTGCCGGAACAGCATTCAGTCGTCAGGTAGGCGACGGTTTCCAGCATCAGGGGGATGTTGGCCTTGTAGCGTGTGTTGCGGCCTTCGCGTTCCATGCTGGCAAGCCCGCTGTGGACGATGGTTTTCAGGTGAAAGGAAAGATTGGTCTTTGGAATGTCCAGCATCCGGGCGATTTCCCCGGCAACTAGGCCGTCCGGGGCATATTTGACCAGCAGGCGGAAGATGGAAAGCCGAGGCTCGGAGGCCAGAACTTCAAAGATGGTGGCGGCTGTTTTTGCTTCCATTGGATGATTATTCAATAACTATTGAACAATAGCAAGGATCTCTTGCCTGAATCTTCCGCGGTTTGCAGCAAGCGAGCGCTTCGTCAGCGGCTTTAAACGCTGGGACGTAGGATCAGACGTAAATCCGTACCCACGCGGTGCACCTCATGCCAAGCGAAACGCGGCACATCAGCCATGCTTTCCAGACCGCTCAAGGCGATCAGCCCGCGGGCGTCGTTGCCCATTAAGGCGGGCGCGAGGTAGAGCAGGATTTCATTGACGCATCCCGTCGCAAGCATCGCTCCGGCAAGCTTGGCGCCTGCTTCGACCATCAATTCGTTGACGCCGCGACGGCCCAATTCGGTCAGCAGCGCGGGGAGATTGACCACGGGTTGAGCGCAAGCCCCGTCATTCATGACGGGGTCAGCGAAACAAGCGTTGTCATCAGCGCCATGGGCGCTTCCAATTTGTGGCGAGGAAACCCCAACCTCCTGGTTGGGGTGACTCACCTGTCCGTTGGCATTGGGGCACGCGAACAATTCCGCGCCTGCATTGCGTAATGCCTCGGCGCGCGGGCCGAATGCGTCCGCGCAGGCGATCAGCGCCTGACCGCCTTGCAGGATGCGCGCGCCTGGCGGGGTGCTCAGTTTCGAATCGGCAATTACGCGTAGCGGTTGGCGCGAGGTTTCGATTTCACGCACGTTGAGCTGCGGGTCGTCGGCCAGCACGGTGCCGCTGCCGGTCAGGATCGCGCAACTGCGCGCGCGCCAGCGTTGCACGTCGCGCCGTGCATCCGGGCCGGTAATCCATTTGCTCTCGCCGTTCGCGAGCGCAGTGCGGCCGTCGACGCTTGCGGCGAGTTTGAGCTGAACCCAGGGGCGGCCGGTGAGCATGCGCTGGATGAAGCCGCGGTTCAGTTCGCGCGCTTCCTGCTCCAATAAACCGCAGGCGGTGTCGATCCCCTGCGCGGCGAGGCGGGCGAGGCCGCTGCCCGCGACGCGGGGGTTCGGGTCTTGCATGGCGGCGACGACGCGCGCGACGCCGGCTTGAATCAGCGCTTCCGTACACGGCGGCGTGCGGCCGAAGTGGCTGCAGGGTTCGAGCGTGACATAGGCCGTCGCGCCGCGTGCGCTTTCTCCCGCCATGCGCAGGGCGTGCACCTCGGCGTGCGGCTCACCCGCGCGTGCGTGCCAGCCTTCGCCGACGATTCGCTCCTCGCGCACGATGACGCAGCCGACACGCGGGTTGGGCGTGGTCGTGTACAGACCGTGCGCGGCCAATTGCAGGGCGCGCGCCATGTGGGCATGGTCGGCGGCGCTGAAATTCATTTCAACTATTGCGCGAGCGGCTTGAGGGGCGGCGCACCGATACTTCGCGAATCGCCTCGGAAAATTCCTCCGCGTCTTCGAAATTGCGATAGACCGAGGCGAAGCGGATGTAGGCTACTTTGTCGAGCCGCTTGAGTTCGCGCATCACAAGCTCGCCGATCTTGTCGGTCGTAATCTCGCGTTCTCCCAGCGAAAGCAGTCTTTCCTCAATGCGGGCGGCCGAGGCGTCCACACTTTCGGCGTTGACCGGGCGCTTGCGCAGCGCAAGCTTCATGCTTGCAAGGAGCTTTTCGCGGTCGTATTCCATGCGACTGCCGTTTTTCTTGACGACCTGCGGCATTTTCAATTCGATGCGCTCATAGGTCGTAAAACGTTTATCGCAGTGCAGGCAGCGGCGGCGGCGGCGGACGGTATCGCCTTCGTCGTTTTCGCGCGTATCGGTGACCTGTGTCGAAGGGGTGTCGCAGAACGGACATTTCATAGCGTGGATGCGCCTGGACTGGATGTGAAAAGGGCGCCGTATGGCGCCCTGGGAAGTCTATCCGTATCCGAGTGTTACGAACAGGCTCTATGCACCGTATACCGGGAACTTGCGGCACAGCGCGCCGACTTCCTCGCGCACGCGGGCCAGCGCGGCTTCGTCGTGCGGCGCTTCGAGCACATCGGCAACCAGGTGCGCGACACGTTCGGCTTCGATTTCGGTGAAGCCGCGCGTGGTGATCGCGGGGCTGCCGATCCGAATCCCGGAGGTGACGAAAGGCTTCTCGGGGTCATTGGGGATCGCGTTCTTGTTGACCGTGATATGGGCGCGCTCCAATACCGCTTCCGCTTCCTTGCCGGTGATCTTCTTGGCGCGCAGGTCGAGCAGGAATACGTGGCTCTCGGTGCGCTGCGAGACGATGCGCATGCCGCGTTCTTCGGACAGCACGCGCGCCATGACGCGGGCGTTGGCGATGACTTGTTCCTGATAGTTGCGGAATTCCGGCGACAGCGCCTCCTTGAAGGCAGCGGCCTTGGCCGCGATGACATGCATCAGCGGGCCGCCCTGCAGGCCGGGGAAGATGGCCGAGTTGATCGCCTTCTCGTGCTCGGCCTTCATCAAAATGATGCCGCCGCGCGGGCCGCGCAGCGTTTTGTGCGTCGTCGAGGTCACCACATCGGCGTGCGGGACCGGGTTCGGATAGAAGCCCGCCGCGACGAGACCGGCGTAGTGCGCCATATCGACCATGAAGATCGCGCCAACCGCTTTGGCGACCTTGGCGAAGCGTTCGAAATCGATGCGCAGCGAATAAGCCGAAGCGCCGGCGATGATGAGTTTCGGCTTGTGCTCATGCGCAAGGCGCTCCATCGCGGGGTAGTCGATCTCTTCTTTTTCATTCAGGCCATAGGCGACGACGTTGAACCACTTGCCGCTCATGTTCAGCGGCATGCCGTGCGTCAGGTGGCCGCCTTCGGCCAGGCTCATGCCCATGATCGTGTCGCCCGGCTTCAGGAAGGCCATCAACACGGCCTGGTTCGCTTGGGAACCGGAATTCGGCTGCACGTTCGCGGCGTCGGCGCCGAAAATCTTCTTGACGCGATCGATCGCGATCCGCTCGACGACGTCCACATACTCGCAGCCGCCGTAATAACGCTTGCCCGGATAACCCTCGGCGTATTTGTTCGTGAGCTGGGAGCCCTGCGCTTCCATGACGGGGCGGCTCACATAGTTTTCGGAGGCGATCAGCTCGATGTGATCCTCCTGGCGGCGGTTTTCCGCCGCGACGGCGGTCCACAACTCAGGGTCGACTTGGGCAAGAGTTTGCTTCGGGAACATGGCGCTTGGTTTGGCATGGAGTCAAAACAGAAGTTTAGCATGCGCCAATTGGCTGCCTTGAAGGGTTTTCAGGTCGGCAGTTCGTCGAGCGAGTCGTCGAGGTGCGAACGTTCGTCCCACGCCAGAATGACCCAGCGGCCCTGGTCGTATTCCAGCCAATTCACCGTGGCGTTGCCGATCGGGAAATCGCGCTTGCGCGTGAGCGGCAAGGCCGCGGCAATCCGATGCACCATGTCGAGCACGCCGCCGTGGCAGACGACAAGAATATCGGCATCCGGATGCCGCTCGGCGATGGCTGTGAGCGTTTGACGCACGCGCTCGAAAAACATCTCAAGGCTTTCGCCGCCGCCGGGAAAAGCGTCCGTCGTGATGCGCTGTTCGAAGCGCGCATAGACATCGGGATATTTCGCCTTGGCCTCGTCGTAAGTCAGGCCCTGGAATCCGCCGTAATTACGCTCGCGCAAACCGGGCTCGGGCTGCACATGCAGCGCGAACCGATGCGCGACGGCTTCGGCGGTCTGCCGGGCGCGCAGCAAATCGCTCGTATAGATCGCGGCGAAATGCTCGTCGGCAAGGCTTGCGGCAAGCCTGCACGCCTGCGCACGGCCGGTCGAGTTCAAAGGAATATCGGTATGGCCTTGCATGCGGCGAGCGACATTCCAGTCGGTTTCGCCGTGTCGGATCAGACAAATACGGGTGCTCATCGGGATTTATTCAGGTGGGACTATGAGAGTTGGTGGACGGCGCTGAAGCGGCAGGCTGCGCCGTATCGTCCATGACGACTCGGAGGCGTGCGTGTTTCATAATGGAGCCTCTTTTGTCCAGTCATCGAGCGTCAATCCACCGAGCACGCTCGCGTGTGAGAAAGCGCCGTCCCGTGTAACCAGGGTCACCTGCTCCTGCGCCTGCGCGGCGGCCAGCGCCAGGGCTTTTGCGTGCGCGGCGATCATCATGTCCATCGGCGCGAGCGTGACGCCACCAGCCTCGCAGGCCGTGCGCAGCTCGGCGTAGGCTTCGGCCGCCTTAGTTGTCCACGGCAAGACCGTTACGCGCGCCAGGAACTCGCGCACCTTGGTCACAAGCCCCTGCGGATGACCGCGCTTGGCGACGCCGTACAGCAGCTCGGCTTGCGTCACGACCGATACCGCGACGCAATGCATCGGCACCGCGACAAGGCGTTCCCGCACACGTGGGATGTCGCCCTTGATGATGTGGCTCGCGATGTTCGTGTCGAGCAAATACGTCGTCATGCCGGTGCGTCCTCGAACGGATCGCGGGTATGCTCGCCCTGGTTGCGATCGGCCTCGCTCATGAAGTCGGCTGGCACGTCCGTCGTCGCGTCGAGGGCGAAGAAGCCTTCCCACGAGTCCGGCCGGCGCGACAGGATCACGTCGCCCGTGACGGCATCCCGGCGGATGTAGACCTCTTTCTCGTCGAAGCGGTATTCGAGCGGCAGACGTACTGCTTGGCTGCGGCCGGTCGTGAAGATTTTGGCAATCTGCATGACGTTCTCTTTTTGGTGGTATATATCAAAGAATATATCGTGCGCCGATAGATATCAAGTCGTATATCGATTGAAATTGAACCGTGACAGCGGCCAAGGAGGGAGCTACACCATGAACAGAAAGCTGATGGAGTGGTGGATTAGGTTGAGTTCTGATAGTCAATACTGTAGTACGCACAATCAATAGTGCCGAACTGATTAAGTTGCTTGAACGGGATGGACGCTCGCCAACGTGCGCGACTCACATCACGTGTTCTGGTACTCATCGAAGCCGGGCTACATCAGCGTCCCGCACCTGCGTAGGGATCTCGGCAAGGGGCTTGTGCTTAGGCTGATGAAACAGGCCAATCTGAAATGATGGAAAAAACGATGAAATATCCGATTGCGATTGAGTCGGGAGATGGTCACCACGCATGGGGTGTGGTGGTGCCGGATCTGCCCGGGTGTTTCTCCGCAGCTGACAGTGGTCTCGACGAAGCCATCGAGAATGCAAAGGAGGCCATCACTGTGTGGATCGAGGCCGTGATGGATGATGGGATGGTGGCGATGAGCCCGCTCCGTCTAGTATCGAGACGCATCGCGCCAAGCCCGAGTTTGAAGGTTGGATTTGGGCGGTGGCGGAAGTGGACCCGGCGATTCTCGACGATAAGGCCGAAAGGGTGAACATCACTCTGCCGCGGCGCGTACTGGCGAGACTCGACGCCAAGGTCCGCACCGCAGGCGAAACGCGATCAGGCTATATCGCCAAGCTGGCGATCGAGGCGAGGCTGTAGACGACGAGTACGCAGGGCGTGGTGTTCGTGAAGTTTATCGGCATCCATGCGGAATACGACCGCATCGACGCCGAAAAGGTGGAATCTGCAACGGCAGATAAACTGCGCAGCTATTTCGAAGCGGTTATCTTCTCCATGAATATTGGGTCGCCACGTTCAACCTAATCTACGCGGGCTGCGTATCTAGCGCCGCGACAAGTGGCGTATGCCAATAATGACGCCGGGGGCCTACGCGCGTATCTGCGCGTAGGCCCCCGGCTGGTATGCCAGACCGGTCTGCCCGGTCTGCTTACGCAATGACGTTATTGGTTGTTGATGTTGTTCGGCCCATTTTTCAATGCCTTGCTGGTGGTGAGCACCACATTGCCAATCTGCCGGTAGTCCAGCAGGTTGGAGTTAGGCGTCTGAACCGCATAGCCCGCGAACGTCATGCTGAGGTGGGTCGAGTCGATCTGCACGGCGCTCGGCGCATACAGGCGTTGCGCAAACCACGGTTGCGTCGGGATCAGCGGCTTGTTCGCCGGAACCGTTACGGTCTTACCGTCGGTCTGGTTGGGGTAGGTGGCTGAATTGATCGACGCAATCGGACTGTTGATGTCGTTATAAACCGTCCAGTTCATCAGGTCCGTCGATTCGGCATAGCCGATGTAGTGGAACGCATCGGAGTCGCCGTCAAGGCAGTTGCCGCCTGCGAACAGCAGCCCCCAGAGGGAACCGTCGCCGTTCACGTCGATCAGCGTGCCGCGTGGGCTGATCCAGCGTGTCTTGTTGTAGTCGACCGTTGTCGGATCGTTCAGACCTTGGACAATGCCTTTATCAACGAAGTTGATGCCGTCCGTGGTCGTGGCGAGGCGCACGTTAGAGATGTCGTGGTTGGTTTTGCCGCTGTACGGAGCCGCCTTACACTGGTTAGCCAGGGGCATCGCAGTCTTATCGCCATCCAGGATTTTCTCGACGTACAGGACGGTGGCGGGCTTGGCGGGGTCCGTATTGGGAACCACGGCCATGATGCCGTCCGGGTGCAGGAGACCCACGGTCTGCTTGACCACGACAGGATTGAGCGCGCTTGGCGTATTCGTCACCGCCGTGGTGATCGCATTGATATCCTGCCCGCCCGCGTCCGTGTTATTGGTATTGAAGATCGGAAATTTGTTCGTCGGAGTCAGTTGGATCACATTCAACGGCGCCGAGTCGATATACCGTGGATCGCGATTCAGCATGTACAGCATTTGCGTGCTGTATCCTGGCAACTGAATGATTGCCGCATGTCCCCAGCCGTTATCCGCCGTCGAGCCGTTAGCGGCTGCGGGCAGTGAGCTGCTCGTCGGATTCGCCGGGCATACCGAATTGCCGGGTCTGAGTTCCAGAACCGTTTGCATCCAGTTCCACGTTACGCCATTGTCGTCGGATTCCGCGACTACAAGCGCCTCGTCCAAATCTTTCGGGCGCCAGTCGAAGAGACCGATAATCGGCGTCGCCGAACTGCCGTTGGCGGGCGTGTTGGCGGTATTCGGCGAAGACGTCACACTGCTCGTATAGGTCAACGGGAAGTAGAACGGCGCCATGTCGACTGTCGGCAAAGGCAAAGTCATAGGGGCAACCAGCTTAGCGATGCTTGCGGAGCCGCCGCTATACGAAACTCGCGTTGGCGTCGCGCCGGAATAATCACACAGTCCAGAAGTCGGGTGCAGCACGTTGCCCGTCGAGAGGAACGGGTTCGTCGTGTTCTGTGTGTTGGCCGGGTCGAGCGCCAGGTAATGCAAGGTGAACGGCGTGCCGATATTCCCGGTCTGGGAGCCGATCGGCGGGCCGACGGTGATCTGCGCCTTAACGGGCGCCACGCCCGAATCAAGCGAAAAGCTCAGACTGGCCGGCGCAGCAGGTTTCGAAGCATCTGGTGACGGGGGCGAATTGTCCGAGGGAGACGAAGCATCTGCTGACGGAGGCGAATTGTCCGACGGAGACTGCGCAGCCGATTGATTGTTGCCTCCGCCTGAGCCTCCGCATGCGGTGAGCAGAATGCCGCTGGCCAACGCGGCTACAACAGCCAAATAATTTGCTTTGTACTTCATGTGAATCCCTTTGGGCCTTTCGTTAAAGATTGGTCCAAAAGGCTATAGCGCGTGTATGACAAATCCGTGACCTTTGCGGCTGTCATAAAACTTTAATTTTTCAGCGCGCCAAATGCGCGGCCTGCCGCAGCTTCAGGATCGAAGCCAACTTGATATCGACATAGGGCGGCCGTTTCGCGCCGCGGTTGATCCAGACCGTTTTCATGCCGAGCGCTTTCGCCGCTTGCAGATTCGAGAGCGTGTCCTCGACGAGAATGCAGCGCGCGGGCGCGACGCGGAGCGTGTGCAATACACGCTGAAACGCGCGGCGCTGGGGTTTGGGCGTGAGGCCGAGTTGTTCGATGCCGAAGATTTCGTCGAAGCAGAAGCGCAGGCCGATCAGGTCGAGCACTTCCGAGGCATAGGCATGCGGTGCGTTCGAGAATACGACTTTGCGGCCGGGCAGGCGTTTAATCAGGCCGCGCAGCGCGTGTTCGAAAACGAGCATGCGCGGCAGATCGGGGAACTGGTGCGTCGTATGCAGGAAGTGCGCCGGGTCGACGCCGTGGTGGCGCACCAGGCCGAGCAGCGTGGCGCCGTAGCGGCGCCAATAGTCCATGCGCAGCGCGTTGGCGGCGGGCGTGTCGAGGTCCAGGTGTGTTTCGAGATAGGCCGTCATCGAGCGGTTGATGTGCGGGAAGATGTGCGGGCTGGCGTCGTGCAGCGTGTTGTCGAGATCGAAGAGCCAGACGCGTGTTTGCCGGGTATTCATATGTTGTCTGGTTTGCGCGGTTCGAAGTGGACAATCGAGCGGCCGTCAGCGATTTGTTTCGGCGCGGCTTTCCAGGCGTGCCCGTAGATGATTTCGAAACTCGCAGGCAGGCGACCGTCGCGGCGCAGGCGCTCATAGGCTTCGCGGGCGCGTTGCCAGCCGACTTTGCCGGCGAGTCCGCGCGGTCGCGCGGTCGATGCGTTCGTCGCGCCGGAGCGGCGCAAGTCGGTCAGCAGCGCGTCGAAATCGGCGTAGGTCAGCGTAATCACTTCCATGTCCATGACGGGTTCCGAAAAGCCGGCTTGCATGAGGCAGTCACCCAGATCGTGCATGTCGATGAAGCGGTGCACGCGTTCCCCGCCGCCTGCGGGCATGACGGCGCGCAATTCCTTGAGCGTGTCGGGGCCGAGCGTGGAGAACATCAGCATGCCGCCGATTTCGAGCACCCGCTGCATTTCGCGGAAAACCGGCATCGGGTCGTGCAGCCAGTTCAGCATTAGATTGGACCACAGCATTTGCACGGAGTTGCCCGGCAGCGGCAGCGCCTGCGCGTCGGCGCAGATCAGTTTCGGATCGGCGCGCCGCGCATTGCCGAGCAGGCGCTGGAGAAAGCTGCGCTCGCCGCGCGCGAGCCGCAGCAGCGGTAGGGCGAAGTCGATGCCGATGCGTTCGGCTTGCGGCCAGCGTTCGCCGAGCGGCGCGAAGTCGCGGCCGAGGCCGCAGCCCAGGTCGAGAACGCGGCGCGGCTCGTGCTTGATGTAAGTGAGCCGCTCCGCCATGCGCTGCGCGACTTCGCGGGTTAAAAAGCTGCTTGAGTCCGCCTCGCCGGCGTGGCGTCCGAAGCGCTGGCGCACGAGCCGGCGGTCGAGCGAGAAATCTTGAGGAATCGTCATGGCGCGATTTTACCTGGCGCGTCCGCTTATGCCGCGGCTTGCGGACTGCGATCCCGGCGCGTCTGTGCGCCGGGAAAGCCGCGTCGATTCAAACTGACTTAAGTCCGAGACGTGCAAACAGCACGTCGTCGCCGTCGACATCCGGGTTGCCGGTCGTCAGCAGTTTGTCGCCGTAAAAAATCGAATTGGCTCCGGCAAAGAAGCACAGCGCCTGAATGCCGTCGCCAAGCTCGCGGCGGCCGGCCGAAAGGCGCACATGGCTCGTCGGCATCGTGATGCGCGCGGCGGCGATCGTGCGCACGAATTCGAACGGATCGATGCCCGGCGTGTCGCCGAGCGGCGTGCCGGGGATCGCGACGAGGTTGTTGATCGGGACCGATTCGGGCGGCGGATTCATGTTCGCAAGCTGTGCGATCAGCGCCGCGCGGGCGCGGCGGCTTTCGCCCATGCCGACGATGCCGCCCGAACAGACGTTGATTCCGGCGTCGCGCACTTTGCCGAGCGTGTCGAAACGCTCGGCCTGCGAGTGGGTGCCGACCACCTGGCCGTAAAATTCGGCGGCGGTGTCGATGTTGTGGTTGTAATAGTCAAGGCCGGCGTTTTTGAGCTTCTCGGCCTGGCCTTCGCGCAGCATGCCGAGCGTGACGCAGGTTTCGAGACCGAGCGCTTTGACTTCGCGGACCATTTCGAGCACCGGCTCCAGATCGCGGTCTTTGGGGCCGCGCCAGGCCGCGCCCATGCAAAAGCGCGAAGCGCCGCTCTCCTTGGCGGTGCGCGCCTTGGCGACAACTTCCTCGACGGCCATCATGGCTTCGTTTTCGACACCGGCTTGATGGCGCTTCGATTGCGAGCAGTAGCCGCAGTCCTCGGAGCAGCCGCCGGTTTTGATCGAGAGCAGGGTCGAGCGCTGCACCGCATTTGGATCAAAATGCTCACGATGCACTTGCGCCGCGCGGTAAATCAAATCCATGAACGGCAATTCGAACAAGGCGGCGACATCATTCGTGCTCCAGCGCGCGGTTGCGGCGCGGGACACTGTTTTTTCGGCATTCACGGCAAGAGTCATGTGCGGCTTTCTGTTGCAATGGGACAATCCGCGGATTATCGGGCAAAGGAAAAACTCGTGCCAAATCCATTTCTGGTTGCACGGCAATGGTGGAACGCCGGAATGGCCGCTTTGCTGCCGCAGACGTGCTTCGTTTGCGGCGCTGGCGCGGGCAGCCGGTTCGTGTGTTTGCGCTGCATCGATGAATTGCCCGCCGCGCCTTTCCCCGCATGCCCCGTGTGCGGCGAAGCCTCGCCGCGCGCGGAAGTCTGTGGCCGCTGTTTGCGGCGCACGCCCGGCTATGATGCGACCCGCGCTGCATTTGCTTATGAATTTCCGCTGCGCGAAATTGTCCACGCCTTTAAATTCGACGCCCGCTTTGCTGCAGGGCGCTTTCTCGCGGAAGCGCTGGTTGCTGCGGGCGAAGGCTTGAGCGCGGATTGCATCGTGCCGGTTCCACTGCATCCGGGCCGCTTGCGCAAGCGCGGCTTCAATCAAGCGGTCCTGCTGGCGCGGCCTTTGGCTGCGGTAATGAAAGTACCGCTGTATCTGAATGCGGTGACGAAAGATTATGAGGCGCCGCCGCAGGCCGGGCTGACGCTCGATGAACGGCGGCGGAATTTGCGCGGCGCGTTTCGCGCGGTACGCCGTTTCGATGGTCTGCGCGTTGTAGTGGTTGATGATGTGATGACGAGCGGGACGACTTTGGACGAATTGGCGAAAGCGCTCAAATCCGCCGGGGCGAAAACGGTCGAGAATCTTGTCGTGGCGCGCGCATAATTAGACGGATAGAACCTACGAGGGCTGCAAATGCCTGAGCGACAAAATGTACTGAAAACCATGTGGCGGCGGCCTTGGGCGCGCCGTCTCACGATTACGGCGGGTGTTCTCGTCTTTCTGCTCGGCTTGATTGCGGCGCTTGGCCCGATGATCGTGCGCAGCCAGGCGGAGCGGGCGCTGACGTCGGCGCTTGAACGCCAGGTCCACATCGGCGGCGTGACGATCAACCCGCTGAATTTATCCGCCAGCGTGCGCGATGTGCGGATCGACGGTTTGCCGGGCGATCCGCCGATGTTCGAACTCCAGCGCGCCTATGCGCGGGTGCAGGCAAGCTCGCTGTTTCGCGGGGCGGTTATTTTGTCCGCGCTCAAGCTCGAACAGCCGCGCCTGCATGTCGCGCGGCTGGCTGAAAACCGCTACAGCTTCTCGGATATTCTCGAACGTCTGCTCAAAGAGCCCGCCAAGCCCGACGCGCAGCCGACACGCTTCGCGCTTTACAACTTCGAGTTGGACGGCGGCGACATCCGCTTTGACGACCGGCCCGCGCAGGCTTCGCATCACATTGGCGAGCTGAGTTTCGCGCTGCCCTTCATATCGAACATTCCGGCCGATGTGAAAATCGAAGTGCAGCCGCGTTTGTCGGCGCTCGTCGACGGGGCGCGTCTGACGGCCGACGGCGAAACGCGGCCTTTTGCCGAAACGCCCGAAGCAACGCTCAATTTCAAATTGGAGCCGCTCGATCTGGTTCCGCTCATGGCCTATCTGCCGGTGACGACCCGGCTCACGCTTGCGCAAGGGCGGCTGGATGCGGCTGTGCAATTGAAATTCCGCCAGCCGCAAGACAAAGCGCCCGAACTCGCGCTTTCCGGGCAGGCCAATGCGCGCGATTGGAAAATCGTCCGGCGCAGCGATGGCGGCGAACTGGGCCATTTCACGCGGTTTGGCGTCGATCTGGCCGAATTGAACCTGAATACCCGCCATGTGCATGTGAAAGCTATTGAGTGGCAGGGGGTTGATGCCGCGTTAAATCGCGACAAGGAAGGGCGCATTGATTTAGTGCGCGAGATCGAAGCCGAACTGGCTGGTTTGCAACCCGCCAAAACGGACAAAACGCCTGTGAAACCCGCCGCGCCTGAAAGCGCCTGGACGTGGCTGCTTGACCGCTTCGCGCTCAGCGATAGCCGCTTGGCGTTTGCCGATGCAACGGTGACGCCGGCCTTTGCGGCGGTGTTGCAGCCTGTGGCGCTGGAAGTGGACGGGCTGAGCCAGGATCTGAGCAAACCGGCGAAAGTGCAGCTTTCACTCAAGGGCGATGCGGGCGAAAGTGTGAATGCGCAAGGATCGCTTGCGCCGCAGCCTTTGGTTTGGGACGGCGGCATCGATTTCGCCGGCATTCAGCCGGCGCGCAGCGCGGCGTATCTCAAGGCCGCTTTGCCGATGCTTCAGATCGACAAGGGCGTCGTGGAAGGACATCTCCCGTTGAAGCTCGCCGATGCGCAAGCGGGCGTCGAGGCGAGCTTGAGCGATGCGCAGCTCAAGATCACCGATGCGCAACTGCGCATCAAGGACGCCAAACAGCCTTTCCTTAAATTCGCCGGTTTCGCGCTGGAAGGCGTCAAGCTCGATCAAGCTGCGCGCAAAGCGGAAATCGGAAAAGTTGCACTCAAAGACGCGCAGATCGCGGCGCAGCGCGGCAAGGACGGGCGTTTCGATGTGGCGGCGCTGGCGCCGGCGGAAACGCATACGGATACGGCGAACAAAGCCGCGCCATCGCCAAGCTGGCAATACCGCGTGGGCGAAGCGGAAGTGGCCGGGAGCGCATTGGCTTATACGGATCTTTCAAATGGCCCGCCGCTGCGCTTGTCGCTTACTCCGCTGAGTTTGCAACTGACGGGCCTGAGCAGCGACGCGGCGCAGCCGTCCGAATTCAAACTTAAAACGGGCTGGAATAAAAAAGGGCAATTGAGCATTGCGGGGCGCGCTGCGCCGCAGCCGCTCCACGCGGCATTGAAGCTGGATGCGCGCAGTCTCGACCTGGTGCCGATTCTGGCTTTGTTCACGAAGGATTTCCAGGTTTCGGTGACGAGCGCGGCATTGAATGCGCGCGGCAATCTGAATGTGGATACGCCGCCCAAAGGCGCAGTCGTTGCGGCTTGGAAGGGTGATCTTTCGGTCGCCAATCTGAATTCGATCGACCTGATCAACAATACCAGTTTCGTGCGTTGGCAGAATTTTTCGCTCCAGCGCGTCGCCGCGAAATCGGAACCGCTTTCCGCCCAGATTGGCACCGTGGCGCTGAGCAATTTCCAGACGCGTTTGATTCTGGATGCTGAAGGCAATTTGAATCTGCGCGAAATGACGCGCAAGAATCCCGCTACCGCCGATAACGCATCGGCCGGCAAAACGACGAGCGCGGAACAAACGCACGCGGGGAAGCAAGGGACGCAGCCGTCTCCAGCTTCGCCAAGCGCTATTCCGCCGATCAGGATCGAACGGATCGTGCTTGCGGGGGGCGATATCCGATATAGCGACCGCTTCGTCAAACCAAATTTCGATGCGAACCTGCGCAATGTGCAGGGCACGATCACGAACTTCGGCACCGATGCGGCTGCATTGGCGCAGGTGAATTTGCAAGGCGCGGTCGATGGGTCGGCGCCGTTGCAAGTGACTGGCCAGTTCGCGCCGTTCCGGCAGGATCGCTATCTCGACATCAAAGCCGGTGTAAACGGTTTTGAGTTGACGAGTCTTTCCGCCTATGCCGGGAAGTATGTTGGCTACGGCATCGAGAAAGGCAAGCTTTCGCTCGACCTGCTCTATCAAATCAAGGACCGGAAACTCACGGCGGAAAATCACCTGTTCCTCGACCAGCTCACGTTTGGCGATAAAGTCGAAAGCCCCGATGCAACGAGCCTGCCGGTGCAGCTCGCCGTGTCCCTGCTTAAAAACAGCCGCGGCGAGATCGACATCCGCCTGCCGATCGCGGGCACGCTGGACGACCCGGAGTTTTCCTTCGGCGGTCTGGTGTGGACGATGATCGGCAATTTCTTCAAAAAAATCGTCACGGCGCCTTTCTCCTTCTTGGGCGGCGGAGGCGGGCAGGGCGATCTGGAGTTTGTTGGCTTCCCCGCCGGCAGTTCGAAATTGAGCACCGAAGCGCAGGGGAAGCTTGAAAGCGTGGCCAAGGCGCTGCTCGAACGCCCCGCATTGAAGCTGGAAATTACCGGAGTGGCCGGGGCCGATGAACTTGATGCGCTCAAACGCCAGGCCATTCAACGCCAATTGCGTGCATTGAAAATGAAACAGCTCACGCAGTCGGGCGGCTCGACCGAGACGATCGATGATGTTCAGATTCCGCCCGAGGACTATGCGGCCTTGCTTGAGCGTGTGTATAAGGATGCGAAGTTCGACAAACCGCGCAATATGCTTGGATTTGTGAAAGGCCAGCCGCCCGAGGAAATGGAAAAATTGCTGATCGAGCATTCGGATATTTCCGCGGCGGACCTTCCGCGGCTCGCACAGGCACGCGGCAATGCGGTGAAGTCCTGGCTTGTCGATCAAGGCCAAGTGCCGGCGGAACGGATTTTCTTGCTCGCACCCAAAGCGGGTGCGGAGCAAAGCCAGGATGACGCCAAATCGCACGGCGTCAGTTTTTCTCTACGATGAATCGAGGGAGTCAATGAAAACAGCATTGGACAGCACGGCTTTTTCGCAGCTTTTCTTTGAGGCGCATACGCACAACGCATGGCTACCCGAAGCGGTGCCCGACACTTTGCTGCACAAGCTTTATGAGGCGCTGCGCATGGCGCCGACTTCGGCCAATTGCAGTCCGGCGCGCATCGTTTTCGTCAAATCTCCGGAAGCCAAGGCCAAACTTGCTTCGGCCTTAATGGAAGGTAACCGCGCTAAAACGCTGGCCGCGCCGGTCACCGCGATTATTGGCTACGACCTGCGTTTCTATGAAAAACTGCCGCAACTGTTCCCGCAGACCAATGCGCGGAGCTGGTTCGAGGGTAACGATGCCGCGATCTTCGCGACGGCGTTCCGCAACAGCAGTTTGCAGGGAGCTTACTTGATTCTTGCCGCGCGGGCGCTGGGGCTGGATTGTGGCCCGATGTCGGGCTTCGATAACGCGAAGGTCGATGAACTCTTTTTTCCGGGCGGAACGGTGCAGAGCAATTTCCTCTGCAATCTCGGTTATGGCGATCCGGCCGGCGTATATCCGCGCAATCCACGGTTGGACTTCGAAGAGGCTTGCCGTATCGATTGAACGGGAAGGAGGCTGCGATGAGTATGCCGAAACTGACTGCCGCCGAGCGCGATGCCGCATTGGCCAGCCTGCCGGGCTGGACGTGGAACGCGGATCGGGATGCGCTCACGAAGCAGTGGAAGTTCGCCGACTTCAACGCAGCCTGGGGTTTCATGTCCCGCGTGGCGCTGATCGCCGAACGGCAAAATCATCACCCCGAATGGTCGAATGTCTGGAACCGCGTCGAAATTCTGCTCACGACGCATGACGCGGGCGGACTTTCAGCGCGTGATGTGCGTTTTGCGGAGGCGGTGGAGAAGCTCCTCATTTGAGGCGCTTCTCCCTTTGCGTTACACCGCCGCGAGCGCCTGATCGAGATCGGCGAGGATGTCGTCGATATGCTCGATGCCGATCGACAGCCGCACGGTGTCGAGCGTCACGCCGGCCTTGGCGAGTTCTTCGGGCGACAACTGGCGATGCGTTGTCGAGGCCGGATGGCAGGCGAGCGACTTAGAATCGCCGATGTTGACCAGCCGCGTAATCAGCTTCAGTGCGTCCTGGAAACGCGTTCCGCCGACAAGCCCGCCTTCGACGCCGAAGGTGAGAATGCCAGACGGACGGCCGCCGAGATACTTCTTGGCCAGCGCGTGATCCGGGTGGTTTTCCAAACCGGCGTAATTCACCCATTTGACCTTGGCATGCTGTTGCAGGTGGCGCGCGACCCGGAGCGTGTTTTCGGTGATCCGCTCCATGCGCAGCGCGAGCGTTTCGATGCCTTGCAAAATCAGGAATGCATTGAAGGGTGAGATTGCCGCGCCCATGTTGCGCAGCGGCACGACGCGCGCGCGACCGATGTAGGCGGCCGGGCCGAGCGCTTCGGTGTAGGTCACGCCGTGATAGGACACATCGGGCTCGTTGAGACGGCGGAAACGCTCCTTGTGATCGGCCCAGGGGAATTTGCCCGAATCGACAATCGCGCCGCCGAGCGAGTTGCCGTGACCGCCGAGATACTTGGTCAGCGAATGCACAACGATGTCGGCGCCGAATTCGAACGGACGCAGCAGATAGGGTGAGGGCACGGTGTTGTCGACGATCAGCGGGACGCCGTGGCGATGCGCGATGGCGGCGATGGCTTCGATATCGGTGATGTTGCCGAGCGGGTTGCCGATCGATTCGACGTAAATCGCCTTGGTTTTCGCGTCGATGAGTTTTTCGAACGAGGCGGGGTCGCGATAGTCCGCAAAGCGCACCGAAATGCCGTACTGCGGCAGTGTGTGGGCGAAGAGGTTGTAGGTGCCGCCGTAGAGCGTGGCGGTGGAGACGATGTTGTCCCCGGCCTCGGTGATCGTCAGGATCGCATAGGTAATCGCGGCCAGTCCCGAGGCCAGCGCGAGCGCGGCAATGCCGCCTTCGAGTTCGGCGACGCGCTTTTCGAGCACATCCTGCGTCGGATTCATGATCCGCGTGTAGATATTGCCTTTGACTTTCAGGTCGAACAGATCGGCGCCGTGCTGGGTATCGTCGAAAGCGTAGGACGTGGTCTGGTAAATCGGCGTCGCGACGGCCCGGGTCGTCGGTTCGGGTGAATAGCCGCCATGCACCGCGATCGTTTCAATTTTCATTTGATCTTGTCTCCGCTTTCGATCTGATTGGTGAAACCTTAAATTATAAGCGTGCGCGATAAGCCGCTTGCGGCCATTTAATCGATGCAGCTTTCGCGCTTCCGCTCCGCCCAAATAAGTAACTTGAGTAAATTCATGGGCTTGGCTACAATTGCGAGTTCTCTTGCTCCACCGGTTTCGCATGCCGGGGGGCTGTGTATAAAACCGCAACCGTAAGGAGCATCCATGCGACATTACGAAGTCGTATTCATCGTCCATCCGGACCAGTCGGAACAGGTCCCGGCGATGATCGAGCGTTACAAGGCGCTCGTCACCCAGCACGGCGGCCAGATCCATCGTCTTGAAGACTGGGGCCGCCGTCAGCTTGCCTACCCGATCCAGAAAGTTCACAAGGCTCACTACGTGCTGATGAACATCGAGTGCGGTCAGGAATCGCTGAACGAACTCGAACACGCGTTCAAGTTCAACGATGCAGTGCTGCGCCATATCACCATCAAGATGAAAAAGGCCGCTACGGCGCCGTCGCCGATGATGAAGGAAGAAAAGGCCAAGTCGCTGTCTACCGCGCCTGCCGCCGCCGCCGAAGAAGCCAAGCCCGCCGAGGAACAGGCTTCGGCCTAAGCCTGGCGCGTGAGCCGTAACGCATTGGTTCTGGATGGCGTGATCGCCGAAATCGGCGCGCTGCGCAGGACCCCGGCCGGTGTGGCCGTGCTTGAATTTCAGCTTGAGCACGCATCCCGCCAAATCGAAGCCGGTATCGAACGTGATGTGCGTTGTGAAGTTCCCGCGCTGGTTCTTGGAGACATTGCATTGCAGTCGCAAGCGCTCCGGCCTGGCAAGCAAGTGACTCTCACCGGTTTTCTCGCAGCGCGCAGCGCGCGGCACAAAGGACTGGTGATGCATGTGAATACGATTGAAATATTGGAAGGAAACTGAAAATGGCTTTCAGACCGAAAAAGAAAGACGACAAAAAGGGCGGACAGCGCCGTGGCGGCCTGTTCAAGCGCCGCAAGTTCTGCCGCTTCACGGCCGAAAAGGTCGAGCAGATCGATTACAAGGATATCGATGTGCTGAAGGAGTTCATCACCGAGACCGGCAAAATCATGCCGGCCCGCATCACCGGCACCAAGGCTGGCTATCAGCGCCAGCTCCAGGTCGCGATCAAGCGCGCGCGCTTCCTCGCCCTGCTGCCGTACACCGACCTGCACCAATAAGCGTCGGAGGACAACAGCATGCAAATCATTCTTCTCGACAAGGTTGTTAATCTCGGAAACCTCGGCGACGTCGTCAACGTCAAGCCCGGCTACGCTCGCAACTTCCTGATCCCGCGCGGCAAAGCCAAGCGCGCCACGGGCGAAAACCTCGCCGCTTTCGAAGCGCGCCGCGCTGAACTCGAACGCGTCGCTGCTGAAAAGCTGGCCGCCGCGCAGGCCGAAGCCGCCAAGGTCGAAGGCTTGACGGTGCAGATCGTCCGCAAGGCGGGCGTCGATGGCCGTCTGTTTGGTTCGGTCACGAATGCGGATGTTGCGGAAGCGCTTGCCGCGCAAGGCCATCAAATCGAAAAATCTTCCGTGCGTATGCCGGAAGGCCCGATCAAAACGATCGGCGATTCGCAGTTGCAGGTTGCACTGCATACGGACGTGCTGGCCACGATCACCGTTTCGGTGCTGGGCGAACACTGATCGCTCAATCCAAGCAGTAAAAACAGCCCGAGCGCCACAAGCGTTTCGGGCTGTTTTTTTTATGCGATTCCGTTCCTATCTCAATCGATTACTCTGTCGGCTTTGCTTGCCGCGCTACAGCACTGTCCGCGCTTCGCCTTCGCGTACTCGATTGATATAGAAGCGGAATGAGATTTTTTAGAGCAGAACCAGATTGTCGCGGTGAATCAGTTCCGGCTCGTCCACATAGCCTAAGATCCCTTCGATCTCGTGACTCGCATGCCGGGCGATGCGGGCAATTTCCCGGCTCGGGTAATTGGCCAGTCCGCGCGCGATGGCGCGTCCGTCCGGCGCGATGCAGGCGATGGCTTCGCCGCGGTCGAAACTTCCTTCGACTCGTACCACGCCGACGGGCAGCAGGCTGCGGCCCGTTTCCAATGCGCGGACGGCGCCGGCGTCGAGGTGCAGCGCGCCGGCAAGCTGTAAGTGATCGGCAAGCCATTGCTTGCGCGCGGCGAGCGGCGAACTGGAGGCGTAGAGCAGGGTGCCGAGCGTTTCGCCTTTGGCGAGCCGCAGCAGCGCATCCGGCTCGCGGCCCCAGGCGATGCAGGTATGCGCGCCACTGCGCGCGGCGCGCTGAGCCGCGCGGATTTTTGTGATCATGCCGCCGCGCGAAATACCGGTGCCGGCGCCACCGGCCATGGCTTCAAGCGTGCGGTCTTCCGCGCGCGCTTCGGAGACTAAGGTTGCCACCGGGTCTTTACGTGGATCGGCGGTATACAGCCCGCTCTGGTCGGTCAGGATGACGAGCGTGTCGGCTTCGATAAGGTTGGCGACGAGCGCGCCGAGCGTGTCGTTGTCGCCGAATTTGATTTCATCGGTGACGACGGTGTCATTCTCATTGATGATCGGAATCACGCCGAGTTCGAGCAGCGTGGCGAGCGTCGAGCGTGCATTCAGATAGCGTGCGCGGTCAGCCAGATCCTCATGCGTCAACAGGATCTGCGCGGTATGCAGGCTGTGGGCCGAAAACACTGCCTCATAAGCCTGGGCGAGACCCATTTGGCCCACTGCGGCGGCGGCCTGGAGCGCATGGGTTTCGCGCGGCCGCGCCGTCCAGCCGAGCCGCTGCATGCCGGCAGCGATCGCGCCGGAAGAAACGAGCACGACCTGCCTGTTTTCGCGCCGCAGCGTGGCAATTTGACGCGCCCAATCCTCCAGGGCGGCCAGCGAGAGCCCACGGCCATTGTCGGTAACCAGAGCGCTACCGACTTTGACTACGAGCCGACGTGCTTCACGGATCTGCTCACGCATGGGATTCGTCGCTCCCTGTTTCATCTTCGTCCGCATCGTCGAGGAAGGCTTCCGGCGGCAGGCCGACGGGCGTCAAATCAAGTTCCGGCTCGGGTTCGACGGTGGGTTTTGGCAATGAATCGAGATAGTCCTGCACGGCAAAGATCAGCGATTTCGTGTTCTCGCCGGAGATCGCCGCGATCGCGAACCAGCGTTCGGGTTCGCCGTAGGCATTGAGGAAGGCTCGAATCCGTTCCTCGCGTTCCTCTTCGGGCAATAGATCGATCTTGTTGATGACGAGCCAGCGCGGTTTGGCCGCGAGCTCGGGGTCGTACTTTTCAAGTTCCGCGACGATCGCTTTTGCGTCGCGGACTGGATCGGCATCGGGGTCGTAGGGAGCAATGTCGACGAGGTGCAATAATACCCGCGTGCGCGCCAGATGCCGCAGGAAACGGTGGCCGAGGCCGGCACCATCGGCGGCGCCTTCGATCAGACCGGGAATGTCCGCGATGACGAAACTGCGTCCTGCGTCGGTGCGGACCACGCCGAGGTTCGGATGCAGCGTGGTAAAGGGGTAGTCGGCAACCTTCGGGCGCGCGGCGGAAACGGCGCGGATGAAGGTCGATTTCCCCGCATTCGGCAGCCCGAGCAGGCCGACGTCGGCAAGCACTTTGAGTTCGAGGTGCAGGCTGAAACGCTCGCCGGGCTGGCCCATGGTGCGCTTGCGCGGTGCGCGGTTGGTACTCGATTTGAAGTGGATATTGCCCAGGCCGCCGCGCCCGCCACGTGCAAGGACCACGCGTTTGCCGTCACGGTCCAGGTCGGCAATCCGCTCGCCGGTTTCGAGGTCCGTGATGATGGTGCCGACAGGCATGCGCAGCGTGATGTCATCGCCGCCTTTTCCGTAGCAATCCTTGCTGCCGCCGTTTTCCCCGCGCTCGGCGCGGAATGTGCGGGTGTAGCGATAATCGATCAGTGTGTTGATGTTGCGGTCGGCCACCACGAAGACGTGGCCGCCACGGCCACCATCGCCACCATTGGGGCCACCGAACGGAATGAATTTTTCGCGCCGGAAAGTTGCCACGCCATTGCCGCCGTCGCCGGCGAGGACTTCGATGCGCGCTTCGTCAAAGAACTTCATGTATGCCTCCAGTCCGTGAATCACCCTAAGCTGATGCTTGGAGCTTCTTCGCCACGGATCGGGGGCGCTTGCAGCGCCCGTAATACTTGTCTCGCTAATCCCGCCATAAATGGCGGGGCTTGCGCTCGACTCGTGGTCAATGTTGCGGCGGAACGATCGATCCAAACTCGACAGGCGCCTGAAACAAACAAAAAAGCCCTACCGCGGGGATAGGGCTTTTCGTCGTGAAAGGTGCGAATCAATCTACTGCGTAACCGATTGCGTATTCAGTACGGACTCGGTTTGCTCGTTGCGATTTCTTCGCGCCTTTTTCATTACTGAGCGGCGGGAACGATCATCACGGTGCGGCGGCGTTGCGCGCCCTTAACCGTGAATTGCACCGTGCCTTCGACCAGTGCGAACAGCGTGTGGTCTTTGCCGATACCGACGTTTTCGCCCGGATGGTATTCCGTGCCACGCTGGCGAACGATGATGTTGCCCGCGCTAACGAGCTGACCGCCAAAGCGTTTCACGCCAAGGCGTTTCGACTCGGAGTCGCGACCGTTACGAGAACTGCCGCCGGCCTTTTTGTGTGCCATTTGCGTTACTCCTTGCTAATTACGCCGAGATTGCTTCGATGCGAAGCTCGGTGTAGTTCTGACGATGCCCCTGATGCTTCTGGTAATGCTTGCGGCGGCGCATCTTGAAGATTTTGATCTTGTCGTGGCGACCCTGGGTAAGCACGGTGGCTTTGACCGCAGCACCTGCGACCGTGGGCGTGCCGATCTTAACCGACTCGCCTTCCCCGACCATCAGAACCTGGTCCAGGGTGATCTCAGTGCCAACATCCGCAGATATCTGTTCTACCTTGATCTTTTGGCCGGCGGACACGCGATACTGCTTGCCCCCGGTTTTTATGACCGCGTACATGTTGAACTCCGTTTAAACGAACAGCTGGAAAGCCCATTAGGATAACCGGCCAATTACCCTAAGTCAAAGTTTTTTCAAGGGTTTTTATCCGAAACAGGGGCGTAAGCCTTGACGCTGCGGCGCTCCCTTCCTAGGATTGCGACTTTTGTCTCAATTCGTTTTCATGTCGCCGGCCCAAAAACTTTACGCGCCCATCGCACCCGACATGGTTGCCGTCGATCAGGTGATTCGTGAGCGGCTGCACTCCGAAATCGTTCTGATCCGTCAGGTTGCGGAATACATCATTGGCGCCGGGGGGAAGCGGCTGCGTCCCGCGCTGCTGTTGTTTACCGCCAATGCCTTGGGCTACTCGGGCACGCACCACCATGAACTGGCCGCCGTCGTGGAGTTCATCCACACCGCGACCTTGCTGCATGACGATGTTGTCGACGAGTCGGATCTGCGACGTGGCAACCAGACCGCGAATGCGATGTTCGGCAATGCCGCGGCGGTTCTGGTCGGCGATTTTCTCTATTCGCGCGCGTTCCAGATGATGGTTGGCGTCAATGACATGCGTGTCATGCGTGTGCTGGCGGATGCGACAAACGTCATTGCGGAAGGCGAGGTGCTGCAACTGCTCAATGTGCGCAATGCCGACGCCAGCGTCGAAGATTATCTGCGCGTCATCCGCTACAAGACGGCGATGCTGTTCGAGGCCGCGGCGCGGCTCGGCGGCATTCTCGGTGGGCTCGATGAAGCGGGGCAGGACAAGCTCGCGGAATTTGGACGCCATATCGGGACCGCGTTCCAGCTCATCGACGATGTGCTCGATTATTCCGGCGACGAAACGAGCACCGGCAAGCATTTGGGTGACGATCTTGCTGAAGGCAAGCCAACCTTGCCGCTGATCCATGTGATGCAGCACGGCTCGCCCGAGGAGGCTGCCTTGGTGCGTCAGGTGATCGAAGAGGGCGGGCGGGACGCCCTGCCCGAAATCATGATTGCGATTCGCGCAACCGACGCCCTGGCGCGCACACGGGAACAGGCGCAAATCGAAGCGTCGTTCGCGAAAGATGCGCTTTGCGTGCTGCCCCCTTCTCAGTTCAAGGACTCTCTGCTACAATTATGTGACTTTGCAGTCGCACGGGAATACTGAAGCCCGGCAACAACGGATTCAGTAATCGATGCGGCTGTTTTAGTTTCAACGGGGTGTAGCTTAGCCTGGTAGAGCGCTACGTTCGGGACGTAGAGGCCGGAGGTTCGAATCCTCTCACCCCGACCAGAATCTAAAGGCCAGATCATGCAATTGCAGATCTGGCCTTTTTCGTTCGATGCGGGGTTGTTGCCGCCAACGCGCCGGCGGGCAGATGCTAAACTCGCAGCGGGCTTGGCGGGGTACTGTAAGTGCCGGCTTCTGCGGGGATGGACGATGCGGATTCTGCTTGCTGAAGATGATGAAGTCATTGCCGACGCATTGGTGCGGGCGCTCAAGCGCGGCGGTTTTGCGGTTGACCATGTGGCGACGGGAACCGATGCGGATGCCGCGTTGGCATGCCAGTGCTTTGATCTGATCGTGCTGGATCTGGGCTTGCCGCGCTTGAATGGCATCGAGGTAGTTAAACGCTTGCGTGCGCGAAAGTCGACAACGCCGGTTCTGATCGTGACGGCGCAAGACGCGATCGAAGACCGGGTACGTGGCCTGGATGCCGGCGCCGACGATTACCTGACGAAGCCTTTCGCTCTCCCCGAGTTGGAGGCGCGCGTGCGCGCGCTGACGCGGCGTGGCACGGGGCAGGGGCGTTGCATTACGCTCGGCGGCCTTTCTTACGATCAGGCGGACCGGGTGGTGACGGTGGGCGGACAGATCGTTGAGCTTTCAGCGCGCGAAATCGGCGTGCTCGAAACGCTGTTGCTGCGTGTGGGTCGCCTGGTGAGCAAGGAACAGCTTGTCGACCATTTGTGCGGTTGGGGCGAAGAGGTTTCCCACAACGCCATCGAGGTGTATGTGCACCGCCTGCGCAAGAAGCTGGAGCCTTCGGGTTTGCGCATCGCCACGGTCAGAGGCTTGGGTTACTGTCTGGAAAAACCGGATGCCGCTGCGCCGGTGGCGTGACTTTGGAAAAGGCGGGGCGGGGAGCAGCCGCACGCCTTATTCTTTGTTTGGCGAGATCCTCGATTGGATGCTCGCGCCGCTGCTCTTCTTGTGGCCGATCTCGATCGTCGCGACGCACCATGTCGCGCAGAACATCGCGAACCAGCCTTACGATCGCGCGCTGACGGAACAGACCGCGGCGATTGCGCGCTTGATTTCCGTCGATGCCAAAGGGCATCTCGTTGCCAGCGTATCGGCTCAGGCGCGCATGCTCTTGCATGCGGATGAAGACGATGCGGTGTACTTCCAGGTGCTCGATGCAAAAGGCGAACTGATCGCGGGCGACGCCGATCTTCCCCGCATTGCGCCAGGCGCGACGGCGGATGAGGCGCCGGCGGTACAGTTTCGCGATGCCGAACTCGGCGGTGAGGATGTGCGGATTGCGAGTCGGAACCTCGTGCTGGCGGGTAAGCCGGTTGTGATTCAGGTTGCCGAAACGCGCAATAAGCGCGAGCAATTGGCGACGCGTATCGTGACGGGCGTGTTGCTGCCGCAGTTTCTTGTGATTCCCGCGACGGTACTGCTGGTCTGGCTTGGGCTGACGCGCGGAATTTCACCATTGAGCCGTTTGCAGACTTTGATCCAACATCGGCGGCCGGCCGATCTTTCGCCGATCGATCCGAGCGGTGTGCCGGAGGAGGTGCGGCCTTTGATCATTGCCTTCAACGACATGATGCAGCGGCTCGAAGAGAATATGCAGGCGCAGCAGCGCTTCATCGCCGATGCCGCGCACCAGATGCGCACCCCGCTCGCGGGGTTGCGCATGCAGGCGGAACTGGCCTTGTCCGAACACGACCCGGCGGCGCTGCGCGCGTCGCTCGAAGGCATTTATGTCAGCGCCCAGCGCGCGGCGCATCTGATCAATCAATTGCTCGCTTTGGCGCGCGCGGAGGCAAGCTCTTCCGCTTCGCAGGTGTTCGAGCCGGTCAACCTCGAATCCCTGGTCCGCGAAGTGGCGAGCGAATATGTGCCGCGCGCGATCGAGAAGGGATTGGATCTGGGCGTCGAAACGAGCGGCTGGCCGTTGACGATCGACGGCAACCCCGTGCTGTTGCGCGAACTGCTGCGCAACTTGATCGACAACGCGATCAAATATACGCCGCGCGGCGGTCTGATCACGGTGTTTAGCTGCTTCGATGTCGTGCAGCCGCAAATTGCCTTGATCGGTGTGCAGGACGATGGTCCTGGCGTGCCCGAGAGCGAATGCGAGCGGGTGTTCGAACGCTTTTACCGCGTGCTGGGCAGCGGCGTCGAGGGGAGCGGCCTGGGGCTTCCGATCGTGCGCGAGATCGCGGAACTGCACGGTGGGAAAGTCTCTCTTGGCACTTCTCCTGGTGGGCGTGGCGCGCGCTTTTGTGTCGAATTTCCGCGCAGCGGCGAAGGTTCTCTGGCACCCAATCCGCCAAACTGATCTTTTACGCAGCCTTGCTTTGCTCGCGGCTCGGCATTCTGTGGGACTTTAGCGTCACTTCAACTGTCCGGTTTCGCTTGGGCGGTCTTTTTCTTTTGCCTTGCAAGCTATCGGGACGAACAATTTCGTCTCAAGTTCGGCTGTGTGCAAGCCGTTTCCTGTAAGAGTCGCTTACAAAGCCCCGCATGCTGCGCTGGGTTTTGTTGGTGGCCCTAAATGCCGCACGCCGGTTTGGCTGTTGCCAAATTTGCGTTCCAAGCTGTATTGCGGCCGATGAGCAAGTGATAAGGAAGGGGACGTTTTTCTGCAACGGCCCTCTCTATGAGGGGCGCCGTAAGGTTGATTCACGAAACTTTGTGGGCTCAAATACAGCCTTAACGTTCATGAAATTAATCCTCTTGGCCGACATTCACAGCAACATCGAAGCGTTGAACGCATGCCTGGAAGATGGTTTTGCGCGCGGCGGTGAGAGGGTTGTCGTGCTCGGCGATCTGGTCGGTTATGGGCCCGATCCGGTGGCGGTGATCGAACGCATTCAAGGGCTGGGCGGCCAGTTGTGGGCCGCGGTACAGGGGAATCACGATGCGGCCGTGGTCTACGGCGATGCGGAGATGAATGAGGACGCGGCCCGGGCAATCGAATGGACGCGATCGCTGCTCGATGCTTCGCATCTGGCGTTTCTCAGATCCCTTGCGCTTGTTGAGGTGACGGGTGACGCGACCTGGGTACATGCGAGCGCCGATCGACCGGAAGGTTTTTTCTACATTACATCGCCGATCGAAGCCCGCATGAGTCTCGACGCCGCGAAGACCTCCTATGTTTTCTGCGGACATGTACACGACCCGATGCTTTACTACACCGGCAGCGATGGCCGTTTTGCCCCTTTCATTCCCACGCCGGGCGTAGTGATTCCCGTGTTTCCTTACCGGCGCTGGCTCGGAATCGTCGGTTCCTGCGGGCAGCCGCGTGATGGATTGACCGGGGCTTGGTACGCGCTTTTCGATACCGCGCGAGCGCAGCTAACGTATTACCGGACCCAATACAACGCAGCCGAGACGGCACGGAAGATCCGTGCCGCTGGTTTGCCTGAACGCTTCGCTTTGCAAGTAGAGGGCTGGCTTTGAAACCGCAGACCGAATTCGAGGCTGGAAACGAGATTGACGGTTTCTGTATCGAGTCGCGCTTGCATGCGGACACCAGAGCAGCGATTTATGCCGTGACGCGGGACGATCTGCCAGGGCCGGCGGTGATGAAAGTACCGCGCTTCGCTCAGGGCGAATCGGGCGTGTCGGCCGTCAGTTTCGAAGTCGAGCAGATGGTACTCGACGCCCTTCAGGGCGGTGTGGTGCCACAGCTTTATGCCAGCGCTGATTTGGCGCACAACCCCTATCTGGTGATGGAGTTTATAGAGGGGGCGACGCTTTTGGAGGTGCTCCAGCAGGCTCCGTTAAGCGCCGAGGATATTTGCCGCCTGGGTGCCGCCGCGGCATTGGCCGTACAGCATTTGCATCAACACGATGTGATCCATCTCGATCTCAAGCCCGCCAACATCATCATCAAGCCGGATGGGAACGCCGTCCTTATCGGTTTGGGTTTGGCGCATCACATCCGTTTGCCGGATTTGCTTGCGGAGGAGTTCCGCAAACCGCTCGGTTCCGCGCCGTATATTTCGCCGGAGCAAGTGCTCGGCGTGCGCAATGAGATGCGCAGCGATATCTTCGCGCTTGGCGTCATCCTTTATCAATTCGCCACAAGGCATTTACCTTTCGGCGACGCCTCTTCAATAGAGGGGCTGCGCAAACGCCTTAACCAACGTCCCACACCGCCGCGAGCGTATGTGCCGACATTGCCGGATGCCTTGCAGGAAGTGATCTACCGTTGCCTGGAGGTTTCCGCGAGCAACCGCTATGCCAATGCAGGGCAGTTGGCTTTCGATCTACAGCACCTCGATAAGGTGAAACCGAACCGGAGAGGCCGCTGGCGGCGTAGGTTGAGTGTTGTGCAGCGCTTGCGTGATTGGCTTGTCGGTTCGCAAGCAATGCTTGCGCTCGACCTGTAGCGAATCACCCCAAGTTGCCGCTTGGGACTTCCACGCCTGAATTTGTCGCGTTTGCGGCCTGCGCATGAATGACAGCGCTGGCATTCGAGCTGTCGTCATGTAAGCAAGCCGTCAGCATGTCGTAAGAACCGAGTCAGGCAAACCTCCTAGTCTTCGCTTAAGTCACCCGGAGTGACGCAAAGGAGGAGGGGCTCATTCATGAGTACAAAGTCGATAAATTGGGCGGCGATCGATGCCGATCCAAGGTTTCAAAAGCTGCATGCGAAGAAGACGGGCTTCCTGATGGGGCTCATGATTTTTTCGCTCGCGTATTACTTTCTTTTGCCGATTGGCGCCGCGTATTTTCAGGATCTGTTTCGGATCAAGGTCTTCGGACCGCTGAACGTAGGTCTGCTGTTCGCGTTGTCGGAATTCATTGTGGCGTGGGGGATCGCCTTCTACTACTCGAAGCGGGCGAATAACGAGTTTGATGCGATGGCGGATGAGTTGGTCCGCGATGCCGAACGGATTGGAGCGAAATAATGCAACTGCGTCGAAAACTTCTGCCCGGCGCATTGGCGCTCGCGGCCATTCTCGCGGCGGGGCCCGTCTTGGCTCAAGGCGCGGTCAAGCCGGAATGGCGCTGGCTGACCTTCAGCGTTTTCGCGGCCATCATCGCCTTGACGATGTTCGTCACCTATCTCGCTTCCAAGCGTGTGCACTCGGCTTCCGATTTCTACACGGCAGGCGGTGGCATCTCGGGTCTGCAAAACGGCTGGGCGATTGCGGGCGACTATCTGTCGGCCGCCTCGTTCCTGGGTATCGCGGGTCTTATCAGCCTTTATGGCTTCGATGGATTCATGTACTCGGTCGGCTGGCTTGTCGCCTACATTACCGTGCTGCTTGTGATTGCCGAGCCGTGCCGGAACATCGGCAAGTACACCCTGGCGGACATCCTGGCGTACCGCAATGATCCGAAGAAAACGCGGATCGTCGGCGCGCTGTCGGTTATCACGGTGTCGACCTTCTACCTGACCGCGCAGATGGTCGGCGGCGGCGTGCTCGTCAAGACGCTGATCGGCATTGACTACGAAGTGTCGGTGATTACCGTCGGTATCCTGATGCTCGGTTACGTGCTCTTTGGCGGCATGGTCGCGACGACTTATGTGCAGATCATCAAGGCTATTTTGCTCGTGATTGCCTCGCTGGTTCTCGTTGCCGTCGTGTGGGCACCGTATGGCTTCAGCCTGCCGGGTTTCCTCAGCAGCGTGGTTTCCGATGCGAATGTGCAGGCGCAAGTCGCTTCGCTGCTTGGCGATCCCGCAAAGAACATGACGGCGGCAGAACTTGGGCAACGCTTCCTTGAGCCCGGCCTTTATTTCAAGGCTCCGATCGACCAGATCTCGCTGGGTCTCGCGCTCGTTCTGGGTACGGCCGGCCTGCCGCATATTCTGATGCGCTTCTTCACCGTGCCGACCGCCAAGGAAGCACGCAAGTCCGTGATCTGGGCGATGGCGATCATCGGTGGTTTCTATGTGCTGACGATCTTCCTCGGCATGGGCAGCGCGATGCGAGTCGGGCCGGCAATGATTAAGGAAGTCGACGCTGGCGGCAACATGGCGGCGCCTCTGCTCGCACAGTACATCGGCGGCGGTAGCGACAGCTTCCTGGGTAACTTCATGCTCGCCTTTGTCGCGGCGGTTGCTTTTGCAACGATTGTGGCGGTGGTCGCGGGCCTCGTACTCGCTTCGGCTTCGGCGGTGGCGCACGATCTCTATGTCGGCGTTGTCAAAGGTGGACACGCAACCCAGGCCGAGCAAGTGCGCGCGGCGCGAATCGCAACCGTCGTCGTGGGCGCGATTTCGATCGTGATCGGTGTCGCGGCCAAGGGCCAGAACGTCGCCCACCTGGTGGCGCTCGCGTTCGCGGTGGCCTCGTCTGCGAACTTCCCCTGCGTGCTGATGACGCTCTACTGGCGCCGTTGCAATACCGGCGGGATCGTTGCCGGCATGCTTATCGGCACCCTTGTCGCAATTGGGCTGGTGCTGGTTTCGCCAAACATGACCTATCCGAAACAGGTCAAGGCCGCGGCGCAGAAAGTGCTCGATGGCGAAGCTGATAAGCGTGCGGCGATTGCGCAACTCGCAGCGGGCGGCGATCAGGAAAAAGCCGCGAAGCAGACTGCCGCGCTCGAAAAAGCGGTGCAAAAGGCGCAGGACGATCTGAAGAAGTTCGAAGGGCAAGAAACTTCGCTCATCGGTCTCGAGAAGCCGTTGTTCGAGCTTAAGAACCCTGGCCTGGTTTCGATTCCCTTGGGCTTCCTCGCCGTCATAATCGGCTCGCTGCTCTACCGCGACAAGCGTGCGGAAGAGATGTGGGACGAACTCTATGTGCGGCAGAACACCGGGATTCTGGCTGCCAAAGCGTCGGCTCACTAAAGCGGACGCTACTGCAAGTGAAAACGCCTCCTGCGAGCAGGAGGCGTTTTTTTATATTGAGGCGAAGTGAATGCGAAGGAATTGGATTTCCACTTTGACTTATTTAAAATCGTTGCTATAATTATTAGCTCTGTGGCCAGTTAGCTCAGTTGGTAGAGCAGCGGATTGAAAATCCGCGTGTCCGTGGTTCGATTCCGCGACTGGCCACCAAAGAATTCAGCAGATGTTGTGCAAAGAAAAGCCGGAATCCAGGCAAATCAAGGGTTCCGGCTTTTTGTTTGCCTAAAGCATTCAAAAGAATACTTAGCGCGATCTTAACCAGAAATAAGCGCTCCACGTATGCGCATCCATACCGAGACGACTATTCATCTTGTCCGGCACGGCGAAAGCGCCGCGAACGCCGGCCTGGCGACCAGCGATCCGGGTCTGATTCCTCTCACGCCCCGCGGACAGGTTCAAGCAGTTCAACTCGCTGAAATGCTCGAAGTCACTCCTTCGCGCGTCATTACATCGAACTATGTGAGAGCGATCGATACCGCGAAGCCTTACGCTGCGCGTCATAGCCTTCAACCGATACAACGCGAGTTGCTGCATGAATTCGTGACGCTTGATCCGGATAGCGTCGCGGGCACGACAAACCTTGAAAGGCGTCCCCTTGTTGATAAGTATTGGCGCGACTGCGAGCCAACGCTGCGCATGGGAGGCGGTGCGGAAACATTCCTGGAATTCGCGCAGAGGGTCGATGACTTTCTATCTCAACTGAATACCTTGCCGCATCACACGGTTGTTTTTGGTCATGGCATGTGGTTTGCCATGTTGTTATGGCGGACGATGGGTTTTCCAGTAAAAGACCATTTGGCGATGAGGTCGTTTCGCGCGTTTCAGCTTGGGCTGCCGATGCCGAACTGTGCCGTTTATGAACTGCATGGAATGGCTGACGCATGGCGGATTCGGTTCAATGAACGGGTGTCACGGCATATGCCGAGCGTGAGCGATCCAGCCTATGTTATTCAATAGAAATAATTGAGTTTTTGGTTCGAACGTGGATGTCGCAAAAACGCTTGAGATCAACTGATGTTTGTCCAGTATCTGAGTGTTGTCTGCGCGTTGCGTGCGGCTTGGGTTTTCCGCGATGTTGATGCTGCTTTATGCGGCGCCCTACGGCTTGCTGATTTCGGGAGATAACGCGCTTGTGCTCGGGGTGGGTCTGCTCTTCCTGGCGCTGACTGCGATCATGGCGGTGAGGCACACGCTCGATTGGTATCAGTTTGCGGGCGCGCAAAGCGTGGTGCGTGCTGTGCTGTGAGGTGGGACGAATGTTCCTACTACTGCGCTGGTAGCAGAACGTTGATGTACGACTTGGGCGCGGTTTGGTGGTTTTCAAGCCGCGCCGTCCGTGCCTTATTGCCGCATGGCGCGGGCCGAGAATTGGGAAAGGCTTCGCTCGGCCTTTAGCGGAAAAGGCTGCCAAGCGCGGAAAGTCCCTGTTGCAGAAGCGCGTCCGCGCCTTCAGCTGAGCCGTTCGGCGTCGCGTGGTCGACGATCTGCGGCAGCACTTGGGCAAGTCCGTGAGCGGCGCTGGCCGGATCGAGGCCGAGTTTTGCCGCGAGCGCGCCGATGGCTTCGGAGCCGAGTGCGCTGGTGAGCTGTTCGCCCGATATCGATTGATTGGCGCCAGCGCCGATCCATGACTGGACTTGTTCTCCGAGTCCGCTTGCCGAGAGCCGCTGGAGCAGGCCGCTCATGCCGCCCTCATGGTTTTGCAGCAATTGCAGCGCGAGTTGGACGAGTTCGTTGCCGCCGGTTGCGGTGTTCGAGTTGCCCAAGAGTTGTCCGGCGAGTTGGTCGAGAAGTCCCATGGCGCGTTCCTTCGTTCGTTAAGGATGAGATCGTTTAAGTAAAGCTGACCCGAAGCGGTAGCGCCAGGCGATTCAAGACTTTGCGCCGGAGCGCCGCCCGATCGCTTCGCGCAGCGCGGCTTCGAAGTCGCCGATGACCGCGTCCCAGGCGAGCGGCAGCACACTGTTGCGTGCAGCCCCGCCGATTCTGGTTCGCAGTTCGTCGTCGCTGGCGAGCATTTCAGCCGTCTGCATGAAAACTTCGGCATCGCCGGGCGGTAGCGTGAGGCCGTTGCGGCCGCTGTCGATCAGCAGCGCCGCGGCGGCGCTGGCATAGGCCACGACCGGCAGGCCGCTCGCCATCGCCTCGACGGTGACGTTGCCGTAGGTTTCGGTCAGGCTTGGGAACAGGAAAAGGTCGGCCGAGGCATAGTGCGCGGCGAGGTCCGCGCCGTAGCGCGCGCCGGCGAAGTGGTGGTCGGGATGGTTCCGCGCGAGCCGGGCACGCGCCGGCCCATCGCCGACCCAGATCATGCGCGCGCTCGGTACGTGGCGCGCGATGCGGCGGAAACTCGCTTCGACGAGGCCGAGGTTCTTTTCCGGCGCGAGCCGGCCGACGTAGAGCACCGCGAGCTGTTCCGGCGCCAGGCCCCAGGCCGCGCGCAAGCTTCTGTCGCGGCGCAGCGGCGAGAAGAGCCGCGTATCGACGCCGCGTCCGACGACGCGCAGCCCCAGAATGCCGTGTTCGGCGAGGTTCGCCGCGAGCGCCGGGGTCGGCACCAATGTGGCGTCGGCGCGGCGGTGGAAATGGCGCAGCCAGCCCGCCACCACCGGCCGCAGCATGCCGATGCCATAGTGGCGGCTGTAGTGGTCGAAATTAGTGTGATAGCCGCTCGTCACCGGCAGGCCGAGCCGGCGTGCGGCCTTGAGCGCTGACCAGCCGAGCGGCCCTTCGGTGACGATGTGCACCGCGTCGGGCCGCGCCGTGCGCCATAGGCGGCGCAGGCGCGCTGCGGCCGGCATGCCGAAGCGCAGGCCGGGATAGCCGGGCATCGGCAGAGCGCCGACGAGCGTTTCGTCGGCCAGCGGCGTTTCGTTGGCCTGCTGGCGCGGCCGCACGACGGAGACGCGGTGGCCGCGTTCGCGCATGCCGTGGATCAGGCGGCCGACCGTCATCGCCACGCCGTTGAGTTCGGGCGGATGGGTTTCGGTGACGAGCGTGATTGCAAGCGGTTTTTCCATGCGGCCTCCTTCGGTGATACGGGCAGTACGTAGGTCGATCTCACCTAAGATGTCACTAAAATCCATACGGCTTCCTTTGCTTATGCGAGCAGAACGCAGGCCCACACTGCGACGACGTTGAATAGCGCGACGAAAACAGCGGCGCTGCCGATGTCCTTGGCGCGCTTGGCGAGTTTGTGCTGGTCGAGCGAGATCCGGTCGACCGCGGCCTCGATCGCCGAGTTGAGCAGTTCCACGATCAGCACGAGCAGCACGCTGGCGATCATCAGCGCGCGGCCGAGCATGCCGACTGGGAGCGCGAGCGCAGTTGGAATCAGCACCACGGCGAGCCAGGTTTCCTGGCGGAAAGCGTCCTCATTTTTGTATGCGGAGCGGAAGCCGTCCATCGAGTAGTGGAAGGCATTCCAAATCCGTTTCAGACCTGTTTTGCCTTTGAATGGGCTTTCCATGCAGTCTCCGGTATCGGGCGATTGGCGATCAGTTCGCGGTAGAGCGCGGCGAGCCGCGCGGTGAGGGCCTCGTCCGACCATTCCTGGGCCAGTTCGCAGGCTTCGCGCCCGAGCCGTTCGCGCAGCGCGGCGTCGCCAGCAAGTTGCGCCAGCGCGGCGGCGAAGTCGGCGAGGTCGGCGGACGGCGTGAGCGCGCCGCGCCCGGCGGCAAGCAGATCGCGCGTGCCCATTACCGCGAGCGCGACGGCCGGCAGGCCGGCCGCCATGGCTTCGATCAGTACGAGGCCCTGGGTTTCGGTGTGCGAGGCGAAGGCGAACAGGTCGGCCGCGGCGTAGCAGTCCGGCAGTTCGTGCGCGCGGTCGAGGTAGCCGAGGAAGCGGACATGTGCGCTCTGACCGAGCCGTTCGGCCTGCCGTTGCAGATCGGCGAGCGCTGGCCCTTCGCCGGCGATGAGCAACAGCAGGTTGGGGCAGGTACGGCGTGCGAGCGCGAGCGCTTCGATCAGGAAGCCGATGTTCTTTTCGTGCGCGGCGCGGCCGACGAAGAGCGCGACCGGTTGATCGGGAGGAATGCCGTGGCGGGCGCGGAAGCGCGCGCGCTGCGCCGGACGCTCGGTGGCTGTGAACTGGCCGAGCGGCACGCCGGTCGGCAGCACATGCAGCGGCGCGCGGATGCCGTATTCGCGCAGGCGCTCTTGCATTGCGAGCGAGGGCACGATCGTCGTCGTTAATTGGTTGCATTGATGGCGCGAAACGGCGCGTGCGAGCGCGCGCAGCGGTCCGGCCGGGAAGCGTTTGGCGTAGAGCTGGAGGTACTCCTCGAACAACGTATGGTAGGTCGCGACGACCGGCAGACGATGGCGCTTGGCCGCGGCGATGCCGGCGTAATGTGCGGAGAACGGCGTCTGGATGTGAATCAGGTCGGCCCACGCGGCAGCTTTGAGCGTGGCGCGGCGCAGCGCGAGCGGCGGGACGATGCGGTCCTCGGGGTCGCTTGGCACTTTCCAGCCGGGCAGCCGCAGAATGTCTGGCTGGTCTTCTTCGTCGCCATAGCGCGGCGCGATCAGGCGGACTTCGACGCCGTGCGCGGCAAGCCCGCTGCGGTGTGTCTCGATGGCGGTCGATACGCCGTTAATGCGCGGGAAATACACGTCGGACATCATCAATACGCGCGTCATTCAGGCTTCCTCAAGCAAGGGAGATTCGTGTTCATGCGCCGGGGCGAGCGCGACCTTGCCCCACTGGACGAGTTCAAGGCGGCCGTCGTGGTGTTCGACGATCGCGGTGCAGGAATCAACCCAGTCGCCGCAATTGACGTAGGTGAGGCCGTCGACCTCGCGCAGCGCCGCCCAGTGGATATGGCCGCAGATCACGCCGTCGAGCCCGCGCGTGCGGGCGGCGTGAATCACGCACTGCTCGAAATCGAAGATGAATTCGAGCGCGCGCTTGACCTTGCGCTTGGCGAAGCCGGCGAGCGACCAGTAGCCCGAGACGCCGAGCTTGCGCCGCCACCACGACAGCCAGAGGTTCACACGCACGAGCAGGTTATAGGCCATGTCGCCGAGCACCGCGACCCACTTGTGATAGCGCGTCACCTGGTCGAACTCGTCGCCATGCACGAGCAGGAACTGGCGGCCGTCGGCCGTGCGGTGCACCCATTCGCTTTCGACGCGGATGTCGCCGAATACGGTGCCGATGTAATCGCGCAGGGCCTCATCGTGGTTGCCGGGAATGAAGATCACTTCCTCGCCGTGGCGCGCGCGCCGCAGCACCTTCTGCACCACGGTGTTCTGCATGGCGCTCCAGTGGATGCCGCGGCTCATCGACCAGAAGTCGATGATGTCGCCGATTAGGAAAAGCCGTTCGGCCGGATGCTCACGCAGGAAATCGAGCAGGCGTTCGGCCTGGCTGGCGCGCGTGCCCAGGTGAACATCGGAGATAAAAACGCTGCGGACGCTTGGCATGAGTCGGCATCTTCGCCGCGTACTGTTGCAGGTTTATTACCACGGGCCGAACACAAACCCCGGCATTGGTTTCCGTCTCGCGGTACACTGCAATGGCAACTATATGTAGTGCTTAAAAATAAAAATATTACTAGATTTAGTTGTGCTAGTTTGTGTATCCTATGTTGATCGACGGTTCCCGAACAGGGATTGAAAGGGAATCCGGTGCGATTGGCTAGTTCATGGCCGACCCATGCCGGAGCTGCCCCCGCAACTGTGAGCGAAGAGCCGGCCGCAAAGCCACTGGGTCATCCGGGAAGGCGCGCGCCGGCGGCGAAGCGCAAGCCAGGAGACCTGCCGCCGGTACGATCCGATCCTCGCGCTCGTGGCGTCCCGCCGCGATCATGAGGCAAGCTAATCCGGGGCGGGGCTCCTCCGGTCGATCGCGACGGCCGTTTCGCCTCCCGCCACTGCGGGGCGATTTCGCCTTCGCTTTGACCATGCGTTCCCCGTCCTCTACTGGAGAGATCAGGGATGTATACCTCAGAGACGAGCGTTACCTCACCCGTCCAACAAACTTCGCTGGTGCAAGCCTACGAGGTAATTCGCCGCAACGGCTCCGTCGTGCGCTTCGAGCCCGAGAAGATTGCGATTGCGCTCGGCAAGGCTTTCATCGCCGTGGAAGGCCGGCACGGCGCTCTTTCGGCGCGCCAGCGCGACCTCATCGCCAAAATCACCGATGGCGTGGTGCAAGCCTTCCTGCGCCGCCTGCTGGGTGGCGGCACGCTGCATATCGAGGACATTCAGGATCAGGTTGAACTTGGGCTGATGCGCGCGGGCGAGCACACCGTGGCGCGCGCCTACGTGCTCTATCGCGAGAGACGCGCCGCTGAGCGCGCGGCCCAACTGGCCGCGCAACCCGAATCCGGACGCATCCGTTTGCACGTTGTGGACGGCGAAGCGCGCCGCCCGCTCGATGAAGCCGCGCTGCTCGCCAGCATTCGCGAAGCCTGCGAGGGCTTGCGGGATGTCAGCGCCGAAGCCGTGTTTGAACACACGCTGCACAACCTCTACGACGGCGTGCCGGCTGAGGCCGTGCGCCAGTCGCTCGTGATGGCGGCGCGCACGCTGATCGAACGCGACCCGGATTACGCAAAACTCGCCGCGCGCCTGCTTCTGCGCAACATCGGCGTTGAAGTGCTCGGCGCGGAACTCGGCCACGCGGCGCTTGGCGAGCGCCTCGCCGAGGCTTTTCCTGGCCTGATCCGCGAAGGCGTCGCTGCGGGCCTGCTTGATCCGCGCCTCGGCGAATACGATTTGCCGCGCCTGGCGGGTGCGCTCGATGCGTGCAACGACCTGCGCTTCGACTACCTCGGCTTGCAGACGCTCTACGACCGTTATTTCCTGCACATCGAAGAGCGCCGCATCGAACTGCCGCAAAGTTTCTTCATGCGCGTGGCGATGGGCTTGGCGCTCAACGAAGTCGACCGCGAGGCGCGCGCGATCGAGTTCTACCGTCTGCTTTCCTCCTTCGATTTCATGAGCAGCACGCCGACGCTGTTCAACTCCGGCACGCTGCATTCGCAACTCTCGTCCTGCTATCTCACCACCGTTGCTGACGATCTGGACGGTATCTACCAGTCGATCAAGGAAAACGCCCTTTTGCAGAAATACGCCGGCGGTCTGGGCAACGACTGGACGCCGGTGCGTGCGCTCGGTTCGCGCATCAAAGGCACCAACGGTAAGAGCCAGGGCGTGATCCCATTCCTCAAGGTGGTCAACGACACCGCGCTGGCGGTCAACCAGGGCGGCAAACGCAAGGGCGCGGTCTGCGCCTACCTCGAAACCTGGCACCTCGACATCGAGGAATTCCTCGAACTGCGCAAGAACACCGGCGACGAACGCCGCCGCACGCACGACATGAACACCGCGAACTGGATTCCGGACCTCTTCATGCAGCGCGTGATCGCGGGCGAGAAGTGGACGCTGTTTTCGCCCTCCGACGCGCCCGATCTGCATGACAAGGTAGGCCGCGCCTTCGCCGAAGCCTATGTTGCCTACGAGGAGAAGGCCGCGCGCGGCGAACTCAAGCTGCACAAAAAAATTCCCGCTGTGCAACTGTGGCGCAAGATGCTCACGATGCTGTTCGAGACGGGTCACCCGTGGATTACCTTCAAGGACGCCTGCAACCTGCGCTCGCCGCAACAGCATGCCGGCGTCGTGCACAGCTCGAACCTGTGCACCGAGATCACGCTGAATACCTCTGCGGACGAAACCGCGGTGTGCAACCTCGGCTCGGTGAACCTGCCCGCGCATCTGGCGCTGATCGATGGCGTCTGGCGGCTCGATCAGGCCAAGCTCGCGCGCACCGTGGGCACGGCGATGCGCATGCTCGACAATGTTGTCGACATCAATTTCTACGCCACGCCGAAAGCGGGCAACGCCAACTCGCGCCACCGTCCGGTCGGGCTTGGCATCATGGGCTTTGCCGATTGTCTGCACCGCATGGGCCTGCCTTTCGCCTGCGAACAGGCCGTCGAGTTCGCCGACCGCTCGATGGAGGCGGTGTGCTATCAGGCGTACTGGGCCTCGACCGAGCTTGCGCGCGAACGCGGCGTGTATTCGAGCTTTGAGGGCAGCCTGTGGCAGCACGGCATCCTGCCGCTCGACTCTGTTGCGCTGCTCGAAGAAGGCCGTGGCGAGCCGGTCGAACTCGACCGCTCCGTCACGCTCGACTGGGATGCGCTGCGCGGGAAGATCGCCCGCGACGGCTTGCGCAACTCCAACTGCGTGGCGATCGCGCCGACCGCGACGATCTCCAACATCATCGGCGTATCCGCCTGCATTGAGCCGGATTATCAAAACCTCTACGTGAAATCGAACCTCTCGGGCGAATTCACGATGGTCGGCGAATACCTTGTGCGCGACCTCAAGGCCCTGGGCCTGTGGGACGAGGTGATGGTCGCCGATCTCAAGTATTTCGACGGCTCGCTCGCGCGCATCGACCGCATCCCGGACGAACTGAAGGCCCGCTACGCCACCGCCTTCGAGATCGATCCGAAATGGCTGATCGAGGCCGCCGCGCGGCGGCAGAAATGGATCGACCAGGCTCAGTCGCTGAATCTGTATCTGGCCAACGCTTCGGGCCGCAAGCTCGACGAAATCTACAAGCTTGCGTGGAAGCGCGGCCTCAAGACGACTTACTACCTGCGCACGCTCGGCGCGACGGCGATGGAAAAGATCAGCGCACCGGTCGAAACCGCCGTTGCCGCACCCGCCGAGCCGCAGTTCTGCTCCATCGACAACCCCGATTGCGAGGCTTGCCAATGAACCAGCGTTTCAATAACCCCGCCGCGCTCGCGGCCGTCGGCGCGCAGGACAAACGCATCGTCAACGGCCACAGCGACATCAACCAGCTCGCGCCCTTCAAGTATCCGTGGGCCTGGGAATTCTTCCTCAAGGCCAACCACAATCATTGGACGCCGCTCGAAATCTCGATGGCGCAGGATGTGCACGACTATAACTACAAGCTCTCGGCCACCGAGCGCCACATGTTCGAAAACGTGCTCGCCTATCTCACCACCTCCGACATCCTCGCGATGCGCAACATCGGGCTCGCGGTGATGGAGAAGATGACCGCGCCCGAAGTGCAGATCTACCAGGCGCGGCAGGTCTACGAGGAAGCGCTGCACACCTGGACTTACCAGCACTGCATCGAAAGCCTTGGGCTCGACCAGCAGGAAATCTACAACCGCTACCGCGTCGTGCCGGAGATCCACGCCAAGATCGCGCTCGCCAACCGGCGGCTCGAACGTGTGATGCGCGCGGATTTCGACCTGACCGAGCGCGACAATCTGCACGAATTCGCGCTCTCGTATCTTTTCTTCGCCGGCATCTTCGAAGGCTGCTGGTTCTACAACGGCTTTACCCCGATCTTCGCGCTGCAGCGGCGCGGCTTGATGAAGGGCACGGCCGAACAATTCCAGTACATCATGCGCGACGAAGTGCTGCACTGCGCTTTCGGCATCCGCGTCGTGCGCGAACTGTTACAGGAAGAAAAGCTCACGCTCGACCCGCGCGCCGTGCAGGCGCTGTGGGAAGAGGCCGAGGCCGCAGAGGCCGGTTATGCGGGCTACATCCTGCGCGAACCGATCCTCGGCTACAACGCCGAACTGCACGTCAGGCAGTTCCGTTTCATCGCCAACCGGCGCGCGCGCCAGCTCGGGCTTGCCGAACCTTTTCCGGGCGAGGAAAACGTGCTGCCGTGGCTCGACGAACAGGCGAATCTGCGCAAGGAGAAGAATTTCTTCGAAACGCGCATCACCGAGTACCAGACGGGCGGCGCGCTGAGTTGGGATTGAACTCGAGGACAAAGTGAAAGCACCTCGATTCGTGGCGAGGGAGTCACTGCAACCATTAACAAACGTGGCGCCGGCCGCATCAGAACTCCAACGCGACTAAAAGCTCATGCTCGATTCGATAATTACCGGGCGCTTTGCATTCCGCCGCACCGGCGTACCAGACCGGCTTTTCCGCATTCCAGATTACCGGAATCAGATCGCGCAGCCAGGATGGAACGCCGTGTTCGCGTGCGAGGGTTTTGAGGTCTCGCGCGGGGCGGCGCGGATCGGGCTGGATGCGTTCGCCGCCGCTGCGCGGGCGCAGTTCGGCGCGGCCGGGGATCAATCCAAGCCCTGCACCCGCGTCGGCGGGCAGGAAATGCAGGCGCACGACGCCCCAGTCGAGTTGGGCTTCGCCGCGCCAAATGAGGCTTCCCGGCGCGGAAGGCGGATCGGCGGGTTCGATCCAGACTTCGTCGTCTTGTGCGCACAGCGCCCAACTGTCGAAACGCGCGTGCCAGGGCGGCTGCGCGCTGCGGAGCTGGCGCAAGGCTTCTTCGAGCTGGCGCGCATCGGGGGCAAGCCAGTGGCGGGCCGCCAGGCGTTGGCGCAAAAGATTCGCCAGGCGCGCATCGCTGAGCGAGAGCAGGGTGCTCCGCCGCGCCCGTTTCCCTTCCTGGACGGCGGTGTAATCGATTGCGGCCAGCGCGCCGAGCAGTTCCGCCGCTTCGCCGAAGTGTTCCGCCGCGCGCGCCAGCGCGGCTTCCGCGCCGGGGAAGCGCTGTTGCAACGGGGCCATGATGGTGTAGCGGATGAAGTTGCGGCTGTAGGCGGTGTCGCTATTGCTGGGGTCTTCGATCCAGGTGAGGTTTTGGGCTTGCGCCCAGGTTACGAGTTCGCTGCGCGGTTCGTTGAGCAAAGGCCGCAGCAGCGCGGGCGGGGCGTTGCGCGTGTCGGCGATGCGCATCGCGGCGGCGCCTTGCACGCCGCTGCCGCGCGTCAAACGATGCAGTAGGGTTTCGGCTTGATCGCCGCGATGATGGGCGAGCGCGAGCCAGTCGCCGCCAAGCTTGCGCAAGGCCGCATGGCGGACCGCGCGCGCGGCGGCTTCAATGCCCTGCGGATGGGCGCGGTCGACGGCGACATGCAGCAGGGTGAAAGGCACGCCAAGCTCGGCGCAGATTGCCGCGCAATGCGCGGGCCAGGCGTCGGCCGCGGTTTGCAGGCCGTGGTGCACATGCGCGGCGCGCAGCGTGAAACCGAACTGCGGCGCGAGCCGCGCGAGCAGATGCAGAAGAACGGTGGAGTCGAGCCCGCCCGAGAAGCCGACGGTTATTACGTCGCCAGCGTGGAGATAAGGGGTCAGCGCGCCGCCGACCCGCGCGGCGAGGTCAGGCGACGGCTTTCTCCTTGAAGCGGCCATAGCTCATGATGCGCTCGAAACGTTTTTCGAGCAGTTCTGCGGGTGTGTATTCGGAGACTTGGCGCAGCGAATCGGCCAGGGCGCGTTTGAGCGATTGCGCCATCGCGCGATGGTCGCGGTGCGCGCCGCCGATCGGCTCGTTGATGATGCGGTCGATCAGGCCGAGCGATTTGAGGCGCGAGGCGGTGATGCCCATCGTCTCCGCCGCTTCGGGCGCTTTCTCGGCGCTCTTCCAGAGAATCGAGGCGCAGCCTTCGGGCGAAATGACCGAGTAGGTGGCGTATTGCAGCATCAGCAGTTGATCGCCGACTGCGATGGCGAGCGCGCCGCCGGAGCCGCCTTCGCCGATGATCGTGCAGATCAGCGGGACCTTGAGTTCGGCCATCACATAGAGGTTGCGGCCGATGGCTTCGGATTGGCCGCGTTCTTCCGCGCCGATGCCGGGATAAGCACCGGGCGTGTCGACGAAGGTGAAGATCGGCAGGCCGAATTTTTCCGCCAAGCGCATCAGGCGCTCGGCTTTGCGATAGCCCTCGGGCCGCGGCATGCCGAAGTTGCGCAGGATTTTTTCCTTGGTGTCGCGGCCTTTCTGGTGGCCCATGACCACGCAGGCCGCGCCATTGAAGCGCGCCAGGCCACCGACGATGGCGTGATCGTCGGCAAAGGCGCGGTCGCCGTGCAGTTCTTCGAAATCGGTGAACAGGTGCTTGACGTAATCGAGCGTGTAGGGACGCTGCGGATGACGCGCGACCAGCGCGATCTGCCACGGTGTGAGCTTGGCGTAGATGTCCTTGGTCAGTGCCTGGCGCTTGACTTCCAGCCGGGCGATCTCTTCTGAGATGTCGACGGCGGAATCGTCCTGCACATAACGCAATTCTTCGATTTTGGTTTCGAGTTCAACAATCGATTGCTCGAAGTCGAGGGCGGTGGTTTTCATGCATGACCGCTTTTAGAAGGGTATGCGATTGTACCCGATGCCGTTTCTGGCGGTTTAAAAAGTACAATGACACTTTTCTAACCCCGCTTCCGCTATGCGCCAGTATCACGAACTCATGCGGCATGTGCTTGAGCACGGCCATCGCAAGGCCGACCGCACCGGTACGGGCACCTTGTCGGTTTTCGGCTGGCAGATGCGTTTCGATTTGGCCGAGGGTTTTCCGCTCGTCACGACCAAGAAACTGCATCTGCGCTCGATCATTTATGAGCTGCTGTGGTTCCTCAAGGGCGAAACCAACATCCGTTATTTGAAGGAAAACGGGGTTTCGATTTGGGATGAATGGGCCGATGAGACTGGGGATCTGGGCCCGGTGTATGGGCATCAATGGCGGCATTGGAAAACCGCTGACGGGCGCGAGATCGATCAGATCGCGCAGCTTGTCGAAGGCTTGCGGAAGAACCCGGACTCGCGGCGGCACATCGTTTCGGCCTGGAATCCGGGCGATGTCGAGCGCATGGCCCTGCCGCCGTGCCATGTGCTGTTCCAGTTCTATGTCGCCGACGGCAAACTGTCCTGCCAGCTTTATCAGCGCAGCGCCGATATTTTTCTCGGCGTGCCGTTCAACATCGCGAGCTATGCGCTGCTGACCTTGATGCTGGCGCAGGTTTGCGGCTATGCGCCGGGCGATTTCGTGCATACCTTCGGCGACGCTCATTTGTACGTTAATCATTTGGAACAGACGAAGCTCCAGCTTTCACGCGAGCTGCGGCCTTTGCCGACGATGCGCCTGAACCCGGAGGTGAAGGATCTGTTCGCATTCCGTTTTGAGGATTTCATGCTCGAAGGCTACGAACCTCATCCGCATATCGCGGCCCCGGTGGCGGTCTGATGGCGCGGCCCGAGCTTTGCCTGATCGCCGCCGTGGCGCGCAACGGCATAATCGGTAGTGATAATTCGCTGCCCTGGCGCTTGCGTGAGGATATGCGCCATTTCAAAGCGCTGACGCTCGGCTGTCCCGTCGTGATGGGACGCAAGACCTGGGATTCACTCGGGCGTCCGTTGCCTGGGCGGCGCAACCTCGTCATCAGCCGGCAGACGGTGCTTGCGCCCGATGGCGCGGAAGTCTTCCCTTCGCTGGAGTCCGCCTTGGCGGCGTGTTCGGACGTGGCGCGCGTGTTCGTGATTGGCGGTGGGCAGATTTATGCGCAAGCCTTGCCTTTGGCCGATCGCGTCTATCTGTCCGAAGTTGCGGCCGAAGTGCCGGGCGATACGCATTTCCCCGCGCTGGCGGGGCATTCCCTGCGTGAAGTCTCGCGGCGGCATGTCGCAGCTGACGAGTTCAACGAGTATGACTTCGATATCGTCGAGTACATTCGGGATGCCTAGCGATGCGCCGCATGCAAAAGCGGTTCGATGAGTTCGAATAAGCCGCTGCGCAGAATTTCGATGCCGATGCACAGCAATACGAACGCGGCCAGGCGCAGAAATACCGTGGTGCCGGTTTCTCCAAGCAGCTTCACGATCCGGTCGGCGAAGCGGAGGCATAAATAAATCGCCAGGGCGATGACGGCGATGGCGACCAAGGCCGCAAACGGCGCCGCCAGGGGCCGGCTGGCGTCCCGGTAGATGCTTGCGCCCAGGGTCACCGCCACGGCGGTCGAGCCGGGGCCGACCGTAAGCGGAAAAGTCAGCGGATAGAACGCGCGGCGCTCGGCGATTTTGCGGCTCCATTCCACCGCGGCCGTCTTTCCGCCACTTGCGCTCTGGTCATCGGTTTGTAACATTTTCCAAGCCATCGACGCGACCAGCAGGCCGCCCGCGACCCTTACCGTTCCCGCCGAAATACCGAAATAGTCGAGCACATACGAGCCGATGAACATTGCGGCGAGCAGCAGGATCGTCGAATTTAATGCGATGCGCCGGGCGAGGAAATGGCGCGTTTCCTGCGAAGCGTCTTGAGTCAGCAAGAGAAAGGGGGGCGCGGCGCCTGGCGGATTGATGATCGGGAGCAGGGCGGCCAGGATCAGCAGCGCGTTCTTGAAGATATGGATAAGTAGCGCAAGGAGTGGGCTCATAAGGGGGTTGTGAAGCTGTAGGCAACGATACGCTAGGCTAAACCAAGTCCCAGCCGTCTGAACTGAATTGTTTCGATTCCCTCTGGTAGCGCTGTCGCTCAAGCATCGGCATGAGAGACCGTAAAACTTTAAAATATAGTGGTGCAGCAAAGGATTTCACCCAGAGGATTTTTCCCCTTATCCGATGAGATATTCTTTTGAATCGATAAAGCCATGAAATTCGGACGGCCCAACTCCGTAACACGCATACTCAGCGTCACTTGGCCGCTGATCTGCGTGGCTGTCCTGCAGGCTGCGCTGATATTTTTTAGTATCGATGTTCTGTCTACGGTGCGCGCTTATGTCAATAGCGAGAGCCTGTATTCGAAAGGACAGAAAGACGCAGTCTATTTTCTTGGTTTGTATGCCCAGAGCGGCGACGCAACGCAATATGAGCGTTATTTGACTGCGCTAGCCAAACCGCTTGAGGCACGGCGTGCGCGGATGCTGCTTCAGGAGCCAGCCTTGGATCACGACGAGGCTTATCGCAGCTTGCTCACCAAAGGAAACCATCCGCGGGATATTCCCGGAATGATCCGTGTGGCGCGAGCCTTTGGTGGGGTGAGTTACTTTGCGGATGCGGTTCGGATTTGGGAAGAAACCGATCCGCTGATGCTGGAACTGCAACACCTTGGCGAAACCATTCATTCGAGTAGAGCGCACGGTTTCCATGACGCGGAGCAGGTGGAGGCTTGGCTTGCGCAAATCCACTCGATCAACGAACGCTTCATGCCCTTTAAAATGGCATTTTCGCAGGCTTTGGGCGAAGGCTCGCGGGAAGTAGCGCGTATTCTGCTCGGGGTTAACCTCGTCACGGTAGCTATTCTGGTCCTGATTGGCGCTCTCGGCACGCGCAAATTGATACGTCAGCGGCAGCGTGTCGAGGACGCCCTGAGCGACGAACTGGCGCGCGCCCAGGTTACGCTAGCGGCAATCGGGGATGCGGTCATGACGCTCAACGAGCGGGGCCGGATTCAGTACATGAATGCGGCGGCCGAACGGCTCATTGGCAAATCCTATAATACCTGTGTGTTCAAGCCGCTGAGTGCGTTGTTCCAGTTGATCGATGCCGATGCGGCAGAGACAGCGCAGGGCGATGAAAATAACCCGGCCAAGACGATTCTGAGCGGTAAAATCGTCTCCGAGATTTCCGGTTCATGGATGCTGCAACGCGTTGTCGATGGCAAACGGGTTGCGGTGTCTGTGGTTGCGACGCCGCTATTCCGTCAAAAAGCCGTAACCGGGGCCGTATTGGTTTTCCGTGACATGACTCGCGAACGGCGCTATATGGCCAACCTGTCCTGGCATGCCCGTCACGATGTATTGACGGGACTATATAACCGCCGCGAATTCGATCACCGCCTGACCCAGGCGATCGAGTGCCAGAAAGACCTGGGGGGGCGGCATGCCTTGCTGTATCTTGATCTGGACCAGTTCAAGGTGGTCAACGACACATGCGGACATGCGCTCGGGGACCAACTGCTCTGCAAGGTAACGAGCCGCTTACAGGGTTGTCTGCGCGAAAGCGACACCTTGGCGCGTTTGGGCGGGGACGAATTCGGCGTGTTGCTGGAAAACTGCCCGCCGGAACCTGCGCTGCAAATTGCGGAAAAATTGCTTCAAGCCGTTGCGGATCTGAATTTCACGGCGAATGGGCGCACCTTCGTCATTGGCGCGAGTATCGGCCTGGTGAATATGCAGCCCTCGCAATACGGCCCCGCCGAAGCATTGCAGGCGGCCGACATGGCCTGCTACCTGGCCAAGGAAAAGGGGCGCAATCGTGTGCAGGTCTACAGTCAGGACAATACTGAGCTATCGCTGCGTTTCGGTGAAATGATGTGGGCGCAGCAAATCCACCAGGCGCTTGAAGAGCAGCGGTTTCTCTTGTACTGCCAGGACATCGTTGCGGTTGATGACGCTGGTGATACGGGTATCCACCTTGAGGTGCTGCTGCGTTTGCAGGACGAAAGCGGGCGGCTTGTCGCGCCGGGAAAATTCATTCCGGCCGCCGAGCGTTACGGCCTCATGCCTTTGCTCGACCGCTGGGTGGTGCAGAACGCGTTTGCGATTATGGCCGAGCGGCAAAGCGTCTCCGGCGGTAAACCGATTACCACCTGCGCGATCAATCTATCGGGGGCGACCGTTGGCGATCCGGTATTTCTGAGCTTCTTGCGCGAACAGTTCGCGCTGCACAAGCTGGCGCCCGAGACGATCTGTTTCGAGGTGACGGAGACGACGGCGATCGCGAATCTTTCCAACGCGATTCACTTCATCCAGGAATTGCAGGCAATAGGCTGCAAATTCGCGCTCGACGATTTCGGCGCCGGCATGGCTTCTTTCGCATATCTGAAACAGTTGCCCGTGGATTATTTGAAGATCGATGGCAGTTTCGTCAAGGATATGCTCAGCGATCCGGTTGACTACGCGATGGTCGAGATGATCAGCCATCTGGCGCACATGATGGGTAAGCGGACGATTGCGGAGTTCGTCGAGAGCGCCGAAATTCTAGAGGCGCTCAAAAAAATCGGTGTGGACTACGCGCAAGGCTACGCCATTGCCAAACCCCAGCCATTTCTAGCGCGGCCACGGATTTTGGAAATGCAGGAACAGGGAGACGTGGCGCAGATTACGTAGCGTCCTAAATGGCCTACTCCGCCGACAGCGCTTCCGCCTGTTGCAACACCGTTTGCACCGCCGCATCCTGCAAGTCGGGCGGGTAGAGCCGTATTTGCGTAGGATGTGCTTGACCAGCACGCGCAGCCGGGCGCGGGCGGATTCGCGGTGTGCCCAATCGACCGAGACGTTTTCGCGCAGGCTCATCAGCAGTTCGTGGGCGATGACGCGCAGCTTATCGTCGCCCATCATCTGCACCGCCGATTCGTTTTCGGCCAGCGCGTTGTAAAAGGCGATTTCCTCGTCGGAAAGGCCGGATTCCTCGCCGCGTTGCCGCGCTGCGCGGATGTCCTTGGCCAAGCAGATCAATTCCTGCAACACCTCCGCCGTGGTGATGGCATTGGCGTGGTAGCGCGCCACGGCATCTTCCAGCCGTTCCGAGAAAGCCTGCGTTTCGACGATATTGGCCTTGCTGCGCGAGCGGATGCCGTCGTTGATCAGCTTGCGCAAGGCTTCCTGCGTCAAAAGCTTGACTGTTCGATAAAGGTCGAACAATAATTGTTCTGTAATCATAGAACAATTACCACGCCATGACCCGCTTCTACGAACATCCCGACCCTGAGGACATCAGCTTGCCGCGTGTCCTGTTCGCCTTGAGCGATCCGGCGCGGCTGAACATGGTGCGCATTCTGGCTGACCGTCAGGCGGTTAACAGCGTGGACTTGGGGCCGGACACGCCCAAGTCCACGGTGGCGCACCACACCCGCATCCTGCGCGAAGCGGGCGTGACCTGCACCCGTCCGGAAGGCCGCAACTGCTGGATCAGCTTGCGCCGCGAAGTGCTGGACGCAAAATTCCCCGGTTTGCTCGACGCGGTTCTGGCGGCAGAGCAGGAATGATGAGCCGCCTGTGGCCATTGACGCTCGGGGCCTTTGCGCTGGGCCTGGATGCCTATGTGCTGGCCGGGCTGCTGCCCGGCATGGCCCGCGATCTGGGCACGACTCAGGCGTTGACCGGCTTGGGCGTGGTGCTGTTCACCGCTGCCTACGCCATCAGCGCGCCAGCGCTGTCTTTTGTCGCCGGCCGGCATTCGGCCCGCAAGGCGCTGCTGGGCGGCTTGGCGCTGTTCACGTTCGGCAACGCGGCAACGATGCTGGCGCCATCGCTGGCCATTTTGCTGGCCGCGCGATTGTTGGCGGGTATCGGAGCGGGGCTTTATTCACCCTTGGCTGCCGCGAGCGCCGCCGGCATGGTGGGGACAACTCAACGCGGCAGGGCGCTGGCGCTGGTACTAGCCGGCCTCAGCATGGGCACGGCTTTGGGCGTTCCGGTGGGTTTGCTGATTGAGCATCGGCTCGGCTGGCGCTGGACCATCGGCCTGATCGTGCTGATTGGGCTGGTGGCCGCAGCCGGGGTGGCTGTTCGCGCCAGCGGGTTTCCCGTACCTGCGGCGATTGCATGGCGCGATCGTCTGGCGGCGCTGCGCGCGCCTTTCTCGCTCACCACCTTGAGTGTGACGCTGTGGACCGGCATCGCTTCGCTGGGTCTTTACACGTACCTTGCCGAAGTGGCTGCCGCGCGCGGTATGGCGGCAGCCGTCCCGGTTCTCATCTGGGCGTGGGGTTTGGGCGGCATGGCCGGCGCAATGCTGATTGGCCGGGTGATCGACCGCCATCTGCCGCCGGCGCGAGCAACGACAGCGGTTCTGACGCTGCTCGGCATCGGTTTCTTTCTGGCCGGATGGGGCACGCCAGCCTTGGTGGGCGCGGGATGTTTTTTGTGGGGGCTGGCCGGTTGGGCCAGCATTGCACCGCAACAACATGCGCTGGTTACGCACGATCCCGCTCACGCCACCGAGGCGATCGCGTGGAACTCGTCACTCAACTATCTGGGGGGCGCCATCGGTGCGGCGGCGGGATCGGCAGCGTTGAGCGCGCACCTGACAGCCTTCTGGCTGCCGGTCGGCGCATTGGTTGCCGTGAGTGTGGCGCTTGCCCTGCATCTCGCCAAGACGGCATGGTGACCGCAACGCCGTAATATCAATGGACTCGCCAAAGCCGTAGGAAACCTCGCCGGTTTTCGCATCCACCTTGGCGCGAAAGCCGTATTGCGAACGGTGCGCCTCGTTGGCGATCACCACCACGTTGCGGCGCGTGGTCAGCGGCCCGGCGGTCTCGCCGAATTTCTGCAAGGTGGTGAAGATCACGCCGCCAGAGGCGCGCGCCAGCAGCTTCTGCAAATCCTCGCGGCTTTCGGCCTGCACCGGCGTCTGGCGGATCAGGTCGCGGCACATCGAGAAGGTGCCGAACAACTGGTCATCCAGATCGTTGCGGTCGGTCAGCACCACCAGCGTCGGGTTTTCCAGCGCTGGATGTTTCACCAATCGCCCGGCGTAAAAAGCCATCAACAGGCTTTTGCCGGAACCCTGCGTGTGCCAGATCACGCCCGCCCGCCGGTCGCCCTTGGCCTGCGTCGCCACGCTGGGTAAGCCGTAGGAGGCCGGATCCTCGGCTACGCCTTGCCTCGCGTCGGCGGCGCGGATCGGCGCGGTTGACGGCGTGGTACTGGTGATAGCCCGCCACGATCTTTGCAAGGCCATTGCCGGTTTCGCCGAACACGGTGAAATGGCGCAGCAGCTCCAGAAAACGCCGCTGCTCGAACACGCCCTCGATCAGCGTCGGCAGTTCCGGCGCGCCCTTGGGCGCGATGGCCTTGCCATCCGTGGTGCGCCACGGCATGAAGCGTTCCAGATCGGCGGACAGCGAACCGACGCGCGCCGCGATGCCATCGGCCGTCACCAGCAACGTATTGGCATAAAACAGCGCCGGAATCTGCTGCTTGTAAGTCTGCAACTGGTTGAACGCGTCCGCCAGATGCGCGCCCGCGCTGCCCGGCGCTTTCAGTTCGATCACCGCCAGCGGCAGACTGTTGACGAACAGCACCACGTCGGGGCGGCGGTTGAACTGGCCCTGCGAGCCTCGGACGCCCTTCTAAAGGTCAAGAGGTAATTTGAACCTGCCTGATCTGGAGGTTGCGCTGCCGGATTACAGCGTAGACCTCCCGCGCGATATAACGCTTGAGACAGCGGATCGCTTCGAG